>OKER01000089.1_pt1 | contig 28085 bp, 29 predicted proteins | sample 1610031 | NCBI WGS metagenome assembly OKER01 (sample SAMN04436611, study PRJEB24849) | human gut metagenome | biome: human gut; feature: NICU; material: stool | host: Homo sapiens | place: USA: Saint Louis, MO | collected 2009-12-31
CTTGTCTATTCATTGGCTTCCTATTGCATTTCCTATTAACAGCATTCTCATAGGTGATTGGCGTCAACTCACTACCTTGCCTTTATGGATAGTTGGGGTGACTATGTTATTTATTTGTTCCATAGATTTCAAAACAAAAAGATAATATAAGAAATAACATGGATAGTATATTAGTCTTCAGTGATTATCCTAAAATAATATTAATTGTTTGTCTGAAAAGTAAACTATATTAGTTAATTTTTTATACTAAGGATGAAAAGAAAGGAGAGTTATTATGAAACGTTTAAGTTTATCAGGTTCCCAACTCAAATATATAGCCCTAATTACTATGGTATTCGACCATATTCATTATTTTTTTGATTATACAGGGGAAATCCCCATTTGGTTTGCTATGATTGGGAGATTAGCGGCTCCCTTGTTCCTTTTTTGTGTGATTGAGGGTTTTATTCATACCCATAACCGGAAGAAATACTTCCTAAAGATTTATGCTTTAGCAATTGTGATGGGATTGATTCAATTTGGATTCTATAATTTTCTACATCCTCTAGTTAGACCGGATGGTTTCTTTCCACAAAATATGATGCTGTCGTCATTCGCAATTTTGCTCGTTGCTCTTCAAGGTATTGCTTGGATTCAAGAAAAGAAATACCTTAAAGGACTCCCAACCTTACTTTTCCCATTATTGCTTCCATGGTTAATGGTACCTTTTTATCTGCTAAGTATGAACAAACCTACGTTATTTTTTCTACTAAAATTTCTCAATTTTACAGTGATACCAGTTCATACATTTATCAGTGACGGAGGAACGTGGTTACTTTTGACTGGTATCGCTATGTATCTTTGTCATAAGAATCTTAAGAAAGAAGTGCTTGCTTTTGTGAGTGTTAGTCTTGTTTGGGTACTAATGGTGATTGTTCTAAGCAGACCTTCTTTTCACGATTTAATGTTCAAATACTTTGAATGGATGGAAATATTTTCGGCTCCTTTAATGCTTTGCTATAACGGTGAGAGAGGGAAAGGGTCAAAATATTTGTTCTACATCTTTTATCCAAGTCATATTTATCTACTTTACGCCTTGTCAGTTGTCTTCTATAGATGATATGATAAAGGTAATTTTGTACGAAAGGAAAGGTTATGGCTCAAATACTTGTTATTGATGATCAAGAAGATATTGTGAAATTGGTTGTAAAGGCTTTAGAGCTTCAAAATCATAAGGTGACGGGGCTTACAAGTGTTTTAGATTTGGATAAGAACTCGTTGCCACGCTTTGACTTGATTTTACTGGATATCATGATGCCTGATGTTGATGGTTTCCAGTTTTGTCATGAGATTCGTGATCAGGTGGATTGTCCTATACTCTTTATTACAGCCAAAACGCAAGAGGTTGATATTGTCCAAGGCTTGACTTATGGTGCTGATGATTATATTTGTAAGCCATTTGGGGTTAAAGAACTGCAAGCGCGTGTGGCTGCTCACTTGAGACGTGAACATCGTGAGCGTCACCATAAGCTTTCACTTGGGGATTTTCAGTTTGATTTGTCGGCTCAGGAGCTTTATGTTGAGAATCAGTTGTTAGATTTGACTAAATCGGAGTACGGTATTTGTCAATTTTTGGCTGAAAATAAGGGTCAAGTCTTTTCAAAAGAACAAATCTACACGCATTTGTACGGCTATGAGGATAAAGGAAGTCCAACAGCAGTGGCTGAACATATTAAAAATATCCGTGCAAAGCTCAAAGATGTTGGGCAAAATCCTATTGAAACAGTCTGGGGGATTGGTTACAAGTGGCACTAATAAAAAAACGAGAATACTCTCTAAGAACAATCTTGTTATCTTATGTCGTTAGCCTGACGATCCTCTCGGCAATCAGCGGTCTTCTTATTTTGTATTTGTTCAGTTTGTCTTATCGTTTTGGAGTTGTGATTCCAGCAAATCAAGTTGAGAGTGATTTGTCTGCTGTGAGAAGTGATATTGAAACTTCTAAGGTCTTTAATCCCGAGATTTTACCTGATGGTACGAGTTATGTCTTTTTAACTAGAGATTTTAAGCTTAAAAAGTCTAACATGCCTGTTAACTTGCAAGAAGAATCCTTACTAAATTACCAATTCAAGAATGCTCACGGTGGGATATACGGCTATTTTCAGTCTTTTGAACGGTCAGATGGTATAGTCATTGTCAACTATCAATTATCACCTAGGTATCATAATGCGTGGATGAATCAGCATTTTCCAAATGCTGATATATTGATGATTGGCTCAATGATTGTATTCATTCTCCTCATATTTATTATTTTAACTTTTTACTATGCAAATAAATTAAGCCAGCAGCTTAAACCTATATTAAAAGTTACTGAAAAAATTTCCCAACAAGACTTGGATTTTAAAACCACTCAGTCTACAATTAAGGAGTTCAATCAGGTTTTAAGTGGTTTGGATCATATGCGAGTAGCACTTCGTGAATCTTTGATGGAAAATTGGAGGGCTGAGCAAGATAAGCAAAATCAAATTTCTGCCTTAACTCATGACCTAAAGACGCCCCTTACAGTTTCCCGTGGCAATGCGGAACTTTTAGCCATGACACCCTTAAATGCAGACCAAATGGACTTATTAAAACATTTTCAAAAGGGAATTGCACAGGTTGATGCTTACGTTAAAGAATTGTCAGAACTCAACAAAATGAGTTTGAAGAAAACCCTGTCGCTTGAAGACATTTCGGTTAGGGAATTTGTTGAAGATATTTTCGATCAAACCTTGTCACTAGCTCAAATCAAACAAATCAATGTAGCATTTGACAAGAAAGAAATCGAGAAAGAAAGCATAGGCAATTGGGATAAGTCCTTGTTGAATCGAGCTATTATGAATATTGTTTCAAATGCCGTAGAGCATACACCCAGTGGCAGTCATTTGCTCCTAACCGCTAGGGTAGAAGAAGATGAATTCAAGTTTATATGCCTTGATTCTGGTCCTGGATTTTCCCTTGAATCACTTGAAAAGGCCACTCAGCTCTTTTATCAAGAGGATAAAAGCAGACAGAGCCGCAGTCATAGTGGCCTTGGTCTGACTATTGCCAATGATATTATTCGCTTACACCATGGTAGTCTTTCTCTATCAAATGACAATGGCACGGGTGGTGCTAAAGTGACTATCATTTTACCTCTTTAAATACAGATGACTCCTAGTCGCCAGATGAGGAGTTTTTTGCTATACTACTAAGAGTAAAAATGAAGAAAGATTTGTGGGAATAGGATTTTATCTTATTCCCGAAGAGGTATTAGTGTCATGTCTCAATCAAAAGCAGATTATATTAACGTGATTGGAGCTGGTTTGGCCGGATCCGAGGCGGCTTATCAGGTTGCCAAACGTGGTATTCCAGTAAAACTTTATGAAATGCGTGGGGTCAAAGCAACACCACAGCATAAGACAACCAATTTTGCAGAATTGGTTTGCTCTAACTCTTTCCGTGGTGATAGTTTAACCAATGCTGTAGGGCTTCTTAAAGAAGAAATGCGTCGCTTGGACTCTATCATTATGCGAAATGGAGAAGCTCACCGTGTGCCAGCTGGTGGTGCCATGGCGGTGGACCGTGAAGGTTATGCAGAAGCGGTGACAGCAGAAATTGAAAATCATCCATTAATTGAAGTTATCCGTGAAGAAATCACAGAGATTCTTGATGATGCCATTACAGTTATTGCTTCAGGTCCTTTGACTTCTGATGCTTTAGCTGAAAAAATTCACAAGCTTAACGGTGGAGATGGGTTTTATTTCTATGATGCCGCTGCACCAATCGTTGATAAAGCGACTATCGACATGAACAAGGTTTACCTTAAGTCACGCTATGACAAGGGTGAAGCAGCTTATCTAAACTGTCCAATGACCAAGGAAGAGTTCATGGCTTTCCATGAGGCTTTGACAACAGCTGAAGAAGCTCCTTTAAATTCTTTCGAAAAAGAAAAGTATTTCGAAGGCTGTATGCCTATCGAGGTCATGGCTAAACGTGGTATCAAGACAATGCTCTATGGCCCTATGAAACCAGTTGGTTTGGAGTATCCTGAGGATTACAAAGGGCCACGTGACGGCGATTTTAAGACACCTTATGCGGTTGTTCAGCTTCGTCAGGACAATGCGGCTGGTAGTCTCTATAACATCGTTGGTTTTCAAACACACCTCAAATGGGGCGAACAAAAGCGTGTCTTCCAAATGATTCCAGGTCTTGAAAATGCTGAATTTGTGCGTTATGGGGTTATGCACCGCAACTCGTACATGGATTCGCCAAACTTGCTCAAACAGACCTTCCAATCAAAATCAAACCCTAATTTGTTCTTTGCGGGACAAATGACTGGTGTTGAAGGCTATGTTGAATCAGCTGCCTCAGGTTTAGTTGCTGGAATCAATGCAGCCCGTCTCTTTAAGGGGGAGGAAGAGGTTATTTTCCCTCAAACAACAGCTATCGGGAGCCTTCCATATTATGTGACACATGCTGAAAGCAAACATTTCCAACCAATGAATGTTAACTTTGGTATTATCAAAGAGTTGGAAGGCCCACGTATTCGTGACAAGAAAGAGCGTTATGAAAAGATCGCAGAGAGAGCTCTTAAAGATTTACAAACTTTTATAGAAGCTTAATGCGAACATAAAAAGCCCTCACAAGAGTGAAGGCTTTTCGTTTTAGAGAGGAGCGAATAGAAATATCAATTAACCAAAGAATTTCTTAGCGATATCTTGACCTTGTTTGATTTGAGCCCATTGTTGAGGTGTTGCCAACTCATTACCTGAGTTACATGAGGCGAAACCACATTGGTGAGAAAGGAAGAGACGCTCTTTAGGAAGGATTTGACTAGCTTTTTCAAGCAATTCAAGAACACGTTCTTCGTCATCAAGGTCAGTAGTTTTAGAAGACAAAAGTCCTAGAACATAGCGTTCAATTCCTTTAAATCCCCAGACAAAGCCTAAATGCCACATAGAACGTCCAAAACTCACCATCAGTAAGGATGCCAATACCGTTAGCTTTTTGGTCAGCCACCATTTGCTTAATATTTGCAGTTTCAGTTTCTTGATAACCAGGAAGGACATCGTAGAAAGGATACTGGATGTTGTCACGGTGCTCAATTTCGTCCTTGTATTTACGGAGATCCGCAGGACGAAGGAGAGAACCAACTAATTGAAATTTAGATTTTGTCATAAGATTCACCTCAAAATAAGATTTTATGTCTATAATACTTTTTATTTATTTCAATTGAAAATCGTTATTTTTTTTTTGAGGGTATAGTTTAAGAATATATAAGGTTTTGATCTGCAAAATGACACTTCCTATGGTAAAATGAAAAGAAAACAATGAAGGTTGGGAACATGCAAAAAACATTTTTTATTATTAAACCAGATGCTGTAAAACGACACTTGATGGGACAAGTGATTGATCGTATTGAACGTCGTGGCTTTATTATTGAACGCATGGAGATGCTGACGCTTGACGAAGAACGTCTTAAAGAACATTATGCTCAATTGGTTGATAAACCCTTTTTCCCTAGTATTTCTGAATTCATGATGAGTGGTCCATCAGTGATTGGTATTATGTCTGGTCCAGGTGTTATCAAGTCATGGCGTGATATGATGGGAGCAACTAATCCTGGGGATGCTGCTCCTGGAACGATTCGTGGAGACTTTGCAACCGCACCAGATGGTGACATGATTCCAAACATTGTTCATGGCTCTGATTCAGAAGAATCTGCGGCTCGAGAAATTAAGATTTGGTTTGGTGAGTAAGATGGATTTAGTACAGATTCAATCTGATTTAGCTAAGGGTGGACTGTTAATTGATGTCAGAAGTCCAGAAGAGTATTCAGAAGGTCATGTTAAGAATGCCCTCTTGATTCCTCATACACAATTTTTTTCTGCTGAGATTCCAGCTGAAAAAGACGCTTCCATTTACCTCTATTGTAAAATGGGACCTCGTGCAGAATTTGCTGCCTCAGTCCTTAAAGAGCGAGGCTATACTAAGGTGACTAATCTAGGTGGTTTGGATGATATGGAAGCCCTAGGGTTTAAGTTTGAAAAATAATAGAAATAAGGTCACTAGTAGTGATCTTATTTGTTTGCAGAAAGCATGACAATTTATTGACAACGCTTTCATAAAGTGGTAAGATTTTTATTGAGTTAAGACAAAGCCTATGAAAATGACTTTGCCAGAACTTGACTAACTTAGCGTATTCCAATTGAGATAAGGCTTCTTATTAAGCCAGTTACTCTAATTGGTAGAGGAGGATTTCGTATGTCAAAAGTTGCTATTGTTACAGGTGCAGGTCAAGGTATTGGTTTTGCGATTGCAAAACGCTTGGTTGAAGATGGTTTTAAAGTCGGAATATTGGACTATAACGCTGAAACCGCTGAAAAAGCAGTTGCTGAATTGTCAGAAGACAAAGCATTTTCCGTTGTAGTAGATGTGTCTAAACAAGCTGAGGTAGCAGCAGCTTTCCAAAAAGTAGTTGATCACTTTGGCGACTTGAATGTTGTTGTTAATAATGCTGGTGTGGCACCAACAACACCGCTTGACACTATTACTGAAGAACAGTTTCAACGTACATTTAATATTAATGTTGGTGGAGTTATCTGGGGTGCACAAGCTGCCCAAGCACAATTTAAAGCACTTGGTCATGGTGGTAAAATCATCAATGCAACTTCACAAGCAGGTGTCGTTGGTAACCCTAACTTGACTGTATACGGTGGAACTAAATTCGCAGTTCGTGGTATTACTCAAACTTTGGCGCGTGACTTGGCTGATTCAGGTATCACTGTAAATGCTTATGCACCAGGTATCGTTAAGACTCCAATGATGTTTGACATTGCCCACGAAGTTGGTAAAAATGCTGGTAAAGATGATGAGTGGGGTATGCAAACTTTTGCTAAAGATATTACCCTCAAACGTTTGTCAGAACCTGAAGATGTTGCAGCAGCAGTTAGCTTCTTAGCTGGATCTGACTCAAACTACATCACAGGTCAAACCATCATCGTGGATGGTGGTATGCAGTTCCATTAAGATTAAAAGGGAGAGCGAAATGCTCTCTCTTTTTTGCTTGATAAAAAATAATGTTTCTGATAATATAATTATAGATATTTATGGTTTTAAGGGTGAATTCCTATGTCAGACATTTTATACTATATTGCTGAGCACCCGTTTTATAGTCTTTTTCTATTGGGAATTGTTGTACTAGCCTTTGGTTTAGCTCCATTTTCAAGTAGTTCAATAGAGAACAAGCGTTCAGCTATTATTAATAAGCACTATAACGATAATTTCAAGAAGTAAAAAGCCCAAACTATACCGGTTTGGACTTTTTTTACTGTTATTTTAGCTGTTTTCATCTTCCACAAGGTCATGTATATCTTTTTTTAATTCACTTGTTTGAATGATTGATTCTTCCCCTAAAGCGTTATATTTTTCTTTATCTTTTTTTGAGTAAACTTTTTTAGGATGGAATTTTTTGTTAATTAGAGTAATCATTTGACGACGTAAGTTCATTTCTTCATTAATATTTTGTTTGTCTCGTATCCAAGCAACTGTTAAGACAAATAACATGATCATTCCAATATATCCCAAAATTGGATACATGAGCCCAACAAGTTCCTTGAATCCCATAAATGAAAGAATGAAACCAATTATTACCGAGGTGATCAAGTAAATACGAAACTTCTTGACATTATCACCTGAGAATCGTTTAGCGAGAGCATAAAAAAGACTAAAGGCAGTGTTAAAGATTAAACCAAATATTACAATTGCGTAGGTAAACGCAAACAATGGATGAACCCTGTTGGCTAAAATTAACATGGGAATATCGACACCTTTTATACTATCTACATTAGCGAATAAGACAAGTGAAGCAACAGCAATAATCAATCCGACTATAGCACCACCAATGGTACCACTTTTTTTGGCGACACCAATTCGCATAATTGAGCCTCCAAGTACAAATGCCATGGATACACCGGTCATCACACAAAGTGCAAAATAATTTATGACAGCCATCCAAATATTCGGCATTGCGGGTGTAAGTTGACGAGCAACCATATCTAGATGGTTAAGGTTGTAACTTTTACCGATAAAAGTTTGACCAGCAATAATGAGTATCATAATAATTATTATTGGTGTGAATATTCCAATGATATTAGTTATTTTCTCAAAGTCCATAAAACTGACGATAATGACTAGGGCTGTACAAATCAAGGCGCCAATCCAAATAGGAAAACCAAACTGCTGATGCAAATTAGAACCTGCTCCAGCAATCATGACAAAACCAATAACAAAACAAGAAATAATAAGGGATAGGTCTAAGATTTTATTGGTAATTGGATGAGCTATTTTAGATAATACTTCAGAATGATCATTAGACCGATAATAACTTCCTAGTGTAAGGATTATTTTCCCAAAAAAAGCATTAAGTACAGCGAGAACTAAAACGCCTAATAAGCCGACTAATCCAAAGCTAACAAAATATTGCATAAGGTCCTGTCCAGAGGAGAGTCCTGCACCGACAATGATTCCTACGTAGGCAAGTGCTACTGATAAAATTTTCTTAAACATAAACATCCTTTCAACTATTTATTTCTAAAAAAGATTATTATATTCTATTTTAATTAGTAAGTTTAACAAAAATATTACATATTCTTTGTTTAGAGGTAAAGATGCTTAGGGAATCCGTAATTGTTCAGAATTTTGTTACTAATGAAGCTACTTCTAAAGTAATAAACTCTCTAAAAGAAGAAATTCCTTTGATGTTTGGTAAAAGACAACTAAGTATGAATAACCTATGTAATCTGGTAAATAGAGATAGGCAAAAGCTTGTCTTTTTTGTATAATAGAAGGTAACGGTTAGTTTTTTTATAATCACAAGTAAGAACTAGGAAAGATAAAAATGCCAAATATTGAAGAATTAAAACAACGACAGGAGAAGATTCGTAACTTCTCGATTATTGCTCATATTGACCATGGTAAATCAACGCTTGCTGACCGTATTTTGGAAAAGACTGAGACAGTATCAAGTCGTGAGATGCAGGCGCAACTCCTTGATAGTATGGACCTCGAGCGTGAACGTGGTATCACTATCAAACTAAATGCCATTGAGCTTAACTACACAGCTAAAGACGGCGAGACTTATATTTTCCACCTTATCGACACACCAGGACACGTGGACTTTACTTATGAGGTATCACGCTCCCTTGCTGCCTGTGAGGGTGCTATCTTGGTGGTAGATGCAGCTCAAGGGATTGAAGCACAAACACTTGCCAATGTTTACTTGGCACTTGATAATGACTTGGAAATCTTACCAGTTATCAATAAAATCGACCTTCCAGCTGCAGATCCTGAACGTGTGCGTACAGAGGTTGAAGATGTTATCGGACTAGATGCTTCGGAAGCCGTGCTTGCATCAGCTAAAGCTGGTATCGGTATCGAGGAGATTCTCGAACAAATCGTTGAGAAGGTTCCTGCACCTCAAGGTGATATCGAAGCGCCTCTCCAAGCCCTAATCTTTGACTCTGTTTATGATGCGTATCGTGGCGTCATTCTCCAAGTGCGTGTGGTTAACGGAATGGTTAAACCAGGCGATAAGATTCAAATGATGTCTAATGGCAAAACCTTTGACGTTACTGAGGTCGGTATTTTCACCCCTAAAGCTGTTGGCCGTGACTACCTTGCGACAGGTGATGTTGGTTATATAGCTGCCTCAATTAAGACTGTTGCGGATACTCGTGTCGGTGATACAGTGACACTTTCAGATAATCCAGCCGCAGAACCACTTCACGGTTATAAGCAAATGAACCCAATGGTGTTTGCAGGTCTTTACCCAATTGAGTCAAATAAATATAATGACTTGCGTGAAGCCCTTGAAAAACTCCAGTTGAATGATGCCAGTCTTCAATTTGAGCCTGAAACGTCTCAAGCCCTTGGTTTTGGTTTCCGTTGTGGTTTCTTAGGTCTTCTTCACATGGATGTTATCCAAGAGCGCTTGGAACGTGAGTTTAACATCGATCTCATCATGACGGCACCATCGGTAGTTTACCATGTTAACACTACTGACTGTGAGATGCTTGAAGTGTCTAACCCATCTGAGTTCCCAGATCCTACACGCATTGATGCTATCGAAGAGCCTTATGTTAAAGCTCAAATCATGGTTCCTCAAGAGTATGTTGGTGCTGTTATGGAATTGGCACAACGTAAACGTGGTGATTTTGAAACCATGGAATATATCGATGATAATCGTGTTAATGTTATTTATCAGATTCCACTTGCCGAAATCGTCTTTGATTTCTTTGATAAATTGAAATCATCTACGCGTGGTTATGCAAGCTTTGACTATGAATTGTCAGAATATCGTCGTTCACAATTGGTGAAAATGGATATTCTCCTTAATGGTGACAAGGTCGATGCCCTTAGCTTCATCGTTCACAAGGAATTTGCTTACGAGCGTGGCAAACTTATCGTTGATAAACTTAAGAAAATCATTCCACGTCAACAATTCGAAGTGCCTATCCAAGCGGCTATTGGTCAAAAAATTGTTGCCCGTACAGATATCAAAGCCCTTCGTAAAAATGTCTTGGCAAAATGTTATGGTGGTGACGTTTCACGTAAACGTAAACTCCTCGAAAAACAAAAAGCCGGTAAGAAACGTATGAAAGCCATCGGTTCGGTTGAAGTACCACAAGAAGCCTTCTTGTCAGTACTTTCAATGGACGAAGATGAGAAATAAGAGTAATAGTCAGAATGTGATGTTCTGGCTATTTTTGTAAAAAAGTTATAATAAAGATGATTTTAAACTTTCCCTTCTCAAAGCGTGGAAGGATTTATGCTGCGACTATACTAATGCTTTTCTTTTTAGGAAAATGGCTATACAAAGCATGTAGCAGAATTACAGACTGCCCTAAAAGCAGATAAGGTAACTTCCAATGAGATTTTTGCTAGTCGTCAACAATATGTTGTACTTAGTCATGTAGAACCCACTTACTATATTACGATAATACTATAAAATCGGACTTTAGAGAATATAAAGAAGCTAGATAAGGATTCATGGGGCTTTTAGTCTTATCAGGAAACCCATCACAAGCATTTTTCTCAGCTTTAGGCTATAATATACAAAAAGGAATGTTGGGAGGGCCACTATGGATATCACAAATTTTATTCCTAGTCAGCGACAGGCTATGTTGGAACGTTTTCAGCAAGTGGAGGCCTTGGGATTAGGTGCAATTCGTATTGAGTTGAAGGTTGCTAATCCTGTAGGTATTATTTATGAGTGCTACATTATGGCAGGGGATAATTATTTTTCTGATCAAGCTGTGGTGTCTTTCCGTATTCTATACGAAAAGGACCTGGATAGGATTTCTTTGGACGTGGTGGACATCCCTGGGCGATCAAGTTTGTCAAATTACCTCAAGCTATTGGGAATTTTTGAAGGCTTACAAAATTATCTCAATCGAGAGTTTGCTAAGGTAAAAAATAGCTAAACACCTGATAGCTATCAGGTGTTTCTTTTTACGTTTGAAGTGCAAAATTTCACAATCTTTTTTTCACAAGATTGTCTAAAAACTGTGCTATAATGATAACAGAATTGTGAAGTGATTAAAGTTTGTGAAAAACGGAGCATACTTTAACTCTTTGTGACCTATACTTGAAAGGAAAGTGGGCTCTGTTTTTGAAGAGCCAGAAGGACTGTGTTCATGTCAGATGAAAAGCAATTGTATGGTGCGGACTTAGTGGTTGATAGTTTAATCAACCATGATGTTGATTATGTCTTTGGTATCCCTGGAGCAAAAATCGATAGGGTTTTTGATACCTTGGAAGATAAAGGACCTGAATTGATAGTTGCCCGTCATGAGCAAAATGCTGCTTTTATGGCTCAGGGTGTTGGACGAATTACAGGAAAACCTGGTGTTGTTTTGGTAACATCTGGTCCTGGTGTGTCTAATTTGGCTACTGGATTGGTAACAGCTACGGATGAGGGAGACCCTGTCCTTGCTATTGGTGGTCAGGTTAAGCGTGCAGATCTTTTGAAACGTGCCCACCAATCAATGAATAATGTTGCCATGCTTGAGCCAATTACTAAGTATGCAGCTGAAGTACATGATGCTAATACCCTTTCTGAAACAGTAGCAAATGCCTATCGTCACGCTAAGTCAGGGAAACCAGGTGCGAGCTTTATTTCAATTCCTCAAGATGTAACTGATGCTACAGTCAGTGTTAAGGCTATTAAGCCTATGACAGATCCAAAACTTGGTTCAGCATCTGTTTCTGATATAAACTATCTCGCACAAGCCATTAAAAATGCAGTGTTGCCAGTCTTTCTATTAGGGAATGGTGCTTCATCAGAAGCCGTCACATACTCTATTCGCCAAATTTTGAAGCATGTTAAATTGCCGGTTGTTGAAACTTTCCAAGGTGCTGGTATCGTGTCACGTGACCTTGAAGAAGATACTTTCTTTGGTCGTGTAGGTCTTTTCCGTAACCAACCCGGTGATATGTTGCTCAAAAAATCTGACTTGGTTATTGCCATTGGTTATGACCCAATTGAATACGAAGCACGTAACTGGAATGCTGAGATTTCAGCCCGTATCATCGTTATTGATGTTGAACCTGCTGAGGTGGATACTTACTTCCAGCCAGAACGTGAGTTGATTGGTAATGTTGAAGCTACTTTAGATTTGCTCTTGCCAGCTATTCAAGGTTATAAATTACCTGAAGGATCAGTTGAATACCTTAAAGGATTGAAGAATAACGTTGTTGAGGATGTTAAGTTTGATCGCCGACCTGAAGAAGGAAAGGTACATCCGCTAGATTTGATTGAAGTTTTGCAAGACCAAACCAAAGATGATATGACAGTCACCGTTGACGTTGGTAGTCACTATATTTGGATGGCCCGCTATTTCAAATCTTATGAACCACGTCATTTGCTTTTCTCAAATGGGATGCAAACTTTAGGGGTTGCTCTTCCGTGGGCCATCTCTGCAGCTTTGGTTCGTCCTAAGACAAAAGTCATTTCTGTTTCTGGTGACGGTGGTTTCCTCTTCTCAGCACAAGAATTAGAAACAGCAGTTCGCTTGAAACTGCCAATTGTTCATATCATCTGGAATGATGGTCATTACAATATGGTGGAATTCCAGGAAGAAATGAAGTACGGTCGTTCATCTGGGGTTGACTTTGGTCCAGTTGATTTTGTAAAATATGCTGAGAGCTTTGGAGCAAAAGGATATCGTGCAACAAGTAAGGAAGAGTTTGCTAGCTTGCTTCAAGAAGCCTTGGCTCAAGCTGTAGATGGACCTGTCCTTATTGATGTTCCAATTGATTATAAAGATAATATTAAACTTGGCGAAACTATCTTGCCAGATGAATTTTATTAAAAAGAGGGTGTAGACATGTCTGAAGCCATAAAATTATTTCAATATAATACCTTGGGAGCCTTGATGGCTGGGCTTTATGGAGGTACTTTAACAGTTGGTGAATTGTTGGAGCATGGAGACTTGGGTCTCGGAACATTAGATTCTATCGATGGTGAGTTGATTGTTCTTGACGGTAAAGCCTATCAAGCCAAAGGGTCTGAGGGTAAGGTCGAAGTGGTAGAAGTTTCTCCTGATGAAAAAGTACCTTATGCAGCAGTCGTACCTCACCAAGCTGAAGTTATATTCCGTCAACGTTATGAAATGACTGATAAAGAGCTTGAGGATCGTATTGAATCTTATTATGATGGGGTTAATCTCTTCCGTTCTATCAAAATCAAAGGTCATTTTAAACATATGCACGTGCGTATGATTCCAAAATCAAATGCCGATATTAAGTTTGCGGATGTTGCCACACGCCAACCTGAGTACGAGGTAGATAATATTTCAGGTACTATCGTTGGTATTTGGACACCAGAAATGTTCCACGGTGTGAGTGTTGCTGGGTATCACCTCCATTTTATTTCAGACGACTTGACGTTTGGTGGTCACGTTATGGACTTTGTTATTGAAAATGGTATTATCGAAGTTGGTCCAGTTGACCAACTCGACCAACGTTTCCCAGTTCAAGACCGTCAGTATCTTTTTGCAAAATTCAATGTTGATGAGATGCGTGAAGATATTACTAAGGCTGAATAAAATTTTTTAAGACATCAAAAATCAAAGAAAGGACTTTCCTAGATAATTAGGGAAGTTTTTTTGTTTTCACAGTTACTTCTATATCGAAATAGTTGACAAATGTAATGCTGAGAGTTACAATTGAGGGTGTAAAGTTCGATATAGAAGAAAAAGGAGACGAAATGGACAAGATGTTAGGGGGGTACCAAGCTCTACAGATTCGTTTGTTGAATGGGCGTATCTTTCAAAAACTATTGAGCAAGGAGCCTGATGCTCAATACCGTAGTGAACAAGGCAAAATTTTAACAGTCCTTTGGCAAAAAGAAGATGGTCGAGCAACGGCTACGGATATCGCCCTTGCTTCGGGATTAGCAAACAATACTTTGACCAGCATGATCAAGAAATTAGTTGACCAGGGCTTGGTTACGATTGAACAGAGTGACCAGGACAAGCGAAAAAAGTTTGTCCTTTTGACGAAACTCGGTTGGGCACAAAAGGAAATTGGAGACCGTGTTAGTAAGGAACTGGGTGAGATTTTCTACCAAGGCTTTTCGGATCAAGAAATCCTAGAATTTGAGTCTTACCAAGAGCGTATTATCTCAAATCTAAAAACTAAAGAAAATGACAAGTAGGGAAAGGAAGGAACAGTTATGATTGGAATAACAGGTGTAACAGGGAAATTAGGTTCTTATGTAGCTGATCTAATCGATAAGAAAGGAATTGCTTCTATCCATTTGGCAAGAAGCCTAGAGCGTGCAAAACTCTATGCGTCAGCAGAAATCCGTAAAATGGTGTATGCCAATACTTCAGAGGTGGTTGATGCCTTAAAGGGGATCAATGTCTTGTTGATGGTCTCTGCTAGGGGAAATCCAGAGCGTGTTAAGGAACACAAGGACTTTTTAGATGCCGCAAAGCTAGCAGGGGTCCAGCATATCGTCTATACCTCCTTTTATGGGGCAGATGAACAGGCAACTTTTACCTTGTCTCGCGATCACGCCCAGACGGAAGCTTATATCAAGGAGTTAGGATTCACCTATACTTTTCTAAGAGATAATTTTTACTTGGATTTCTTTATTGATATGGCTCTTGAGAATGGAGAAATTCGTGGTCCGGCCAGTGGTGGCCTTGTATCAGCTGTTGCCTGTAAGGATACTTCCAGGGTTGCAGCAGCAATTCTATTAAATCCTAAGAAATGGGAAAATCAAACCTTGAATCTAACAGGGCCAGAGGATCTTTCCATGGAAGAAATCGTAGTGCTTCTCTCAAAAGAGACCAGTGACGCCATCGAGTATGTAGATGAATCAGTCGAAGAAGCCTATGAGTCACGACAAAAATGGCCAGCACAAACTTGGGAGTACGATGCCTGGGTCAGTACCTATACAGCGATTAAAGCTGGCGAACAAGCTGGGATTTCAACAGATATTGAAAAAGTCCTAGGGCATCCGGCAAGTAGCCTATTGGATACTCTTAGAGACAGAAAACGTATTGAGGAAAAATATGATTGAATATAAACATGTAGCTTTGCGCTACACAGAAAAAGATATTTTAAAAGACGTTAATCTCCGAATTGAGCAGGGAGAATTTATGGTTCTTGTGGGTCCTTCAGGATCTGGAAAGACCACCATGCTCAAGATAACCAACCGTCTCTTAGAACCAACTGATGGAAATATTTATATGGATGGCAAGCGGATTAAAGACTATGATGAACGAGAGTTACGTCTTTCTACTGGTTATGTTTTGCAAGCCATCGCCCTTTTCCCTAACTTGACGGTTGCTGAAAATATTGCTCTCATTCCTGAGATGAAGGGCTGGAGCAAGGAGCAAATTGCCTCTAAAACTGAAGAACTCTTGGACAAGGTTGGTCTACCCGCTATAGATTATGCTCATCGTTTACCGAGCGAGTTATCAGGTGGGGAGCAACAACGGATTGGGATTGTGAGGGCCATCATTGGGGAGCCAAAGATTCTATTGATGGACGAACCATTTTCAGCTTTGGATGCTATTTCTCGCAAGCGGATACAAGATCTTACCAAGAATTTACACAAAGAATTTGGTATGACGATTATTTTCGTGACTCATGATACGGACGAGGCCTTAAAATTAGGAGATCGAATTGCAGTTTTGCAGGATGGAGAAATTTGCCAGGTTGCAGAACCTGAAATAATTTTACAAGCGCCTGCGACAGACTTTGTAGCAAACTTGTTTGGAGGTAGCCTTCATGTCTAATTTGATTTCAACTTTTCAAGAACGTTTTGGGGACTGGGTCGCTGCACTGGGACAACATTTGCAACTGTCATTACTGACCTTGCTCCTTGCTATTTTTCTAGCTGTCCCATTAGCAATTTATTTAAGTACACGAAAGAGAGTTAGCAACTGGGTCCTACAGTTAGCTGGAGTCTTTCAAACCATCCCTTCCATGGCACTTCTGGGACTCTTTATCCCTATTATGGGAATTGGAACACTTCCTGCTTTAACAGCTCTAGTCATTTATGCGATATTCCCCATTTTGCAAAATACCATTACAGGATTACGTGGGATTGACCCAAGCCTCGAAGAAGCAGGGGTCGCCTTCGGGATGACCAAGTGGGAGCGACTCAAGAAGTTTGAGATTCCCTTGGCCATGCCCGTCATCATGTCTGGGATTCGGACAGCAGCTGTGATGATTATCGGGACGGCTACCCTAGCTGCCTTGATTGGGGCTGGAGGACTTGGTTCATTTATCCTTTTGGGGATTGATCGCAATAATGCCAGTCTGATTTTGATCGGTGCCCTGTCTTCTGCCTTCTTAGCCATCGCCTTTAACCTTCTTCTCAAATGGATGGAAAAGGCCAAATTGCGGACCATCTTTGCGGCTTTTGCGGTAATGGTTATCGGATTGGGAGTTTCTTATACGCCAAGTCTTCTTTCCAAACCGGAAAAAGAAAACCTGGTCATTGCTGGGAAGTTGGGTCCTGAACCGGAAATTATAGCCAATATGTATAAGATTTTGATCGAAGAAAACACGGACATGACAGTGACTGTTAAACCAAATTTTGGCAAGACCACTTTCCTCTATGAAGCTCTGAAAAAAGGGGATATTGCTATCTATCCAGAGTTTACAGGGACCGTGACTGAAAGTCTCCTCAAGCCGGCGCCACAAGTCGACCATGATCCAGAAGCCGTCTACAAAGCAGCTCGAGATGGAATCAAGAAACAAGACAACCTGGCCTTGCTCAAACCCATGGCTTATCAAAATACCTATGCTGTCGCAGTGCCTAAGAAAATTGCCCAAGAGTATGGACTCAAGACCATTTCAGATTTGAAAAAGGTGGAAGGACAACTCAAGGCAGGATTTACGCTAGAGTTTAATGATCGAGAGGATGGGAACAAGGGCTTGCAGAAAGTTTACGGACTCCATCTACAAGTATCCACCATGGAGCCAGCCCTTCGATACCAGGCTATCCAGTCTGGTGAAATCCAGATAACAGATGCCTACTCAACGGATGCCGAGCTTGCTCGCTATGACCTTGTGGCCCTAGAGGATGACAAACAACTCTTCCCACCTTATCAAGGAGCGCCCCTTATGAAAGAAGCTTTTCTTAAGAAACATCCAGAATTGGAAGGCATTCTAAACAAGTTAGCTAGTAAAATCACAGAAAAGCAAATGAGCCAGATGAACTACCAAGTGGGAGTAGAAGGTAAACCAGCTGCTCAAGTAGCCCGTGAGTTCTTGGTAAAAGAAGGGGTTGTAAAGAACTAATGAAAAATTTGCACAAAAAGTAACTTATTCAATTAACTTTTTTAGTTACATTTGTCTGTTTTCTATCCTATTTTCAGATATAATAAAGGTAACAAATTAAGGAGCCCATCATGCCAATTAGTCAATATACCATTCCACAATTTATTGTCGATGCTTTTACAGATACTGTTTTTAAGGGGAACCCAGCGGCTGTTTGTCTTCTGGACGAATGGTTGTCAGATACTACCTTACAGAATATCGCTAAAGAAAACAATCTTTCTGAGACAGCCTTTACAGTTAAAGATGGCGACCACTACGAATTACGTTGGTTTACTCCCGGTGGAGAAATCGATTTGTGTGGTCATGCTACTTTAGCGACTGCCTTCGTTCTCTTTCAATTTATCGAAGTGGATGTAGAAAGACTAATTTTTACAACACAGAGTGGAGAACTTTTAGTCAGTAAAAAAGATGACTACTATGAGCTGAATTTTCCATCATACGCTATGCATCAAGTAGTTGTCACAAGTGAGATGGAAGAAGCAATCGGGGTCCGTCCACTTGAAGCATGGCTTGGAAGAGATCTAGTCTGTATCTTGCCACATGAAAACGATGTCATTAATGCAAGTCCAGATTTTGATAAAGTAAAAGCTTTAGATGGTCTTCTCCTGAATATCACCGCGAGAGGAAGAAACTATGATACTGTAACTCGAAGTTTCGCTCCAAAATTATCAGTCAAGGAAGATCCAGTCTGTGGCTCAGGACACTGTCATGTCATTCCTTTGTGGGCTAATAAGTTGGCACAAGCAGAATTTAGGGCCTACCAAGCCTCTGAAAGGAGTGGACTCCTCCTTTGTCGTATAGAGGGAGATAGGATTTACCTTGCAGGTAAGGCTTCCCTTTATAGCCGTGGTGAAATATATATTATGGACTAAATTTCGGTCAATGACAACAGCATAGAAATATTAGTGATAGCAATTAAAACAAAATCCCAATCAAAGATGTCTAGCTCAGCTAGGCATTTTAAATTTTTTCATATTTTTTGAAGAATTTTCAGAAAAAACTTGACAATTTTGAAAATAAGCGTATGATAGGAGTGTGAATTTTGAAATAGTAATTTTACTATATTAATCTATGTCGACTATGGTTGATTTGTGAAAAGACTAAATAGTTCTATTAACTATTCTTTAGAGCGTTGCGTCCGAAAGTCATTCCTGACACGGCTCTTTAAAAACAAAAGGAGAAGATTATGAAAACAGAACCGATTCATCGTACCAGTATGTGGAAATTTAAGTTAAGTGCTGCCACCATGACTTTGATTCCCGCTGCCGTGGGGATTAACTATGTTGCCAAAGCCTTGGCGGAGGGGTTAAAGTTGCCCGTTTGGCTGGGGTCTTTGGGAACCTTTCTTGCCAGCATGTTGGCTGGGCCGGTTGCCGGTGCTATCAGTGGTTTCATCAACAACGTGATCTATGGGCTGACCTTATCGCCAATTTCAACCGTGTATGCGATTACCAGCATCGGAATTGGGATTGCTGTTGGAGTTTTGCACGCCAATGGGTGGTTCTCGTCAGCGCGACGAGTATTTGTTTCTGCTATTATTATTGCCTTCGTTTCAGCTGTCATTTCAACGCCACTCAACATCATCTTTTGGGGTGGTCAGACCGGTATCGCTTGGGGTGACTCATTGTTTGCGGTAATGGTCGCAAATCATGCACCAGTGTGGCTGGCCTCATTTACCGATGAGTTTGTCTTGGATATTTTGGATAAAGTCTGCGTGGCCTACCTGGCATTCTTCATCTATCGTCAGCTGCCGAAGCGGATGGTGCACTTCTTTAGCGATGATAAATGATGACTGATCAAACATTTATTTCTGGAGCGCCACGGGTCAAGCTCAAGTGGTACCAGGTGATCGATCCGATTACTAAGCTCTTGTTCATCTTGGACATGACGTTGTTGAGCTTTGCCAGTATGAATTTATTGCTTCAGGCCGGATTAATTCTTGCCGCAACACTGCTATTGTTATTTTCCAAATTGAGTTCTACCATCTTTAAGGCGCTGGGATTCAGCCTGTTTCTGATTTGCACCATGCTGATCATCCAAGGGTTATTTTACAGTCGGAATCAAACTGTGCTGTTTTCTGTGCTTGGGGTGTCTTTCTACAAAGAAGGCCTGATTTACGCCACCACTCTGGGTTGTCGAGTATTGGTGATTATTTTGACAAGTGGCTTTTTTATGGTGACCACGAGTATTTCAGAAAACGCGCCCTATTTGGAACTGTCCGGATTGTCTTATAAAACCGTCTACGTTCTTATGTCGGTGTGTTATATTTTGCCGGAAATGATGCGCAATATGCGGAAAATCCAGCAGGCACAAAAAGTTCGCGGAACCAATCCGCAAAAAACGTTGATTCAGAAATTAAAGTCAGTCCTGCCGGTTCTAATTCCATTGGTGATTAAGACCTTGGATCAATCGATGGCGCGGTCGATTTCTCTCCAACTGAGAGGTTTTGATAATCTCAACCGGACTGTCAGAACCTCCCAGCGCGTGTATCGCCTGTCGCGGACGCTGCACATTGGTCTGACTGGATTGGCAATTTTATTGATTGGGTGGAAGATATGGACGAAGATAAACGGATTGTAATTGAAAATTTGACCACCCGTTATCCGGGTACTGAGCAACCACAACTGCGTCAGATTAACGCGGAGGTTCATACCGGCCAGGTGGTTGGGATTATCGGGAATAGCCACTCCGGCAAATCGACTTTGTGCCGTGTGCTGGCAGGGGTCATTCCCAAAATTGTGTCTGCTGAGATTGAGGGCGACTGGCACATGTTTGGCCAGCGAGTGTCCGACAATTGGCCCGTTTATAATGCCATGAATGGAGTTGTACTGCAAAATCCAGCTGGCCAACTAAGCGGGTTGGCAGATACGGTTGCCGATGAAATCGCCTTTGACTTGATTAATCAGGGAATGGCTGAAGGACTGATTCAAAAACGGGTTGAAGAAGTTGCCACGCAAATGGGGTTGATTGAACAGCTGAATTTGCGTCCCGAGAGCCTTTCCGGTGGTCAGAGCCAGCGGTTGGCAATTGCCACGGCGATTGCGGCTAACCCGGCTGTTTTGATTATGGATGATCCGACCAGTCAGATGGATCCCCTTGGCCGCCGACAATTTTTCCAATGGCTGGCCCAAGTCAAAGAGACGACTGTCTTCATTGTCACTAGTGAAATTGACGATTTGTGCGAAGTCGCCGACGTTGTTTGGGTGCTGCACGAGGGTCAAATGGTAGCCCAGGGCAGGCCAGGTGAGGTATTTAATCATTTGGCAGCTGACTGGCAGATTCCAGCCCCGACAATCCAGCAACTTGCTAAAAAAATGGATTGGCACTTGGCTGATGGCCGGTATCCGGTGAATGACGCTGATCTGAAGGAGGTTCGTTATGTCCACAATTGAACTGAACCACCTGACGTTCACTTATCCGGAACGGTCCTTTAGCTTGGAGGTTGAAGACAAACACTTCGCCGATCCGATGGTGGCGATTGTCGGCCAAAATGGTGCCGGCAAATCAACGCTCTTCAAATTGTTGACGGGCTTGCTGACACCACAAACCGGTGTGATTAAGATCGATGGAGAAAATTTTAATGATCTTAAACCAGTCGAAAAGTTACTGAAGGTTGGGATTACTTTTCAGAATCCTGACGATCAGCTTTTCAACCCGACCGTTCAACGAGAGGTGGAGTGGAGTGTCGCGCAGGTCATGGATGACCACGACACGATTACGAGGCGGGCTTTAGCGGCTCTAAAAAGAGTTGGCTTGGATGATAAAACAGCTGAAAGTCCATATGACCTGTCATTGTCGGAACGCAAGCTGTTGAGCGTTGCCACAGTTTTGGCAGTGGATCCGGCGATTTATTTATTTGATGAGCCGATGATGTCGCTTGATTGGGAAAGCCGGCGCAAGTTGACCGCAATTTTCCATGAGTTGGCTGATTCGGGCCACCAAGTTGTGACCATCACCCATGACATGGATTGGGTCGCCGCCGAGTTTGAGTCGGTATATGTTATGGAACACGGGAAGTTTGGCTTCGCCGGCAGTCCACGGGAATTGTTCAGCGATCACGAACTTGTCCAGCGAGTGGGATTACTACCACCGCGGATTATGGACATAGCGGAGTCGCTGGGTGATTCACAGACATATTTATCGGTTAATGATTATTGCCAGAAAAATCGAGATGTATAGAAAAAGTCACCTCTGCGGGTTTTCCAGGTTGAAGGATTAACTTTAGCTTCTGGCAAGAACTCACGGTTCCTTTCTACCATTTGTCAAGTTTATCAAGGCTTTAAGTAAAAAAAGAGATAAGACAGTATCTATTCTGAGGTTACTGTCTTATTTTTAACACTTTTGGATCTATCAAGCCCAGTTCAAAAAAGAACAACAAGAATTTGTTGCCCGTAAATTGGATACGGTTGGATGGACCAAGTACCTATCGATTAGTGTACTTTGGTGGTTAGCCTTTGGTCTTATTTACCAGTCAATTGGAGCTAATCGTCCTTATCGTGATTCTATTACTAATGCGACAAACGGTGTCGGTCAGCTCCTGATGACAGCTGTTTATCGTGAGCAATGGATTTTCTGGGCAGCTACTAATGTTTTCTCTATCTACCTCTGGTGGGGAGAAAGCCTTCAAATTCAAAGGAAAATACTTCATTTACCTCATCAACAGTTTGGTTGGTACCAGTGGAGCAAGGCAGCTAAGAAAGCTTAATGCTTATGTTTATCAAATAATAAGAGAATCCAGTAGGGTTCTCTTTTTGCGTTTTTATTTCATTTAAGTAGAAGCTGAAGAACACAAGCTATCATTCGAAATCATTTTCTTCGCTAAGATCGTGTCGTTCGCTGTCGGGCAAATATCATCACTATGAATCTGTTCAGCACTTACTATGACTTAGCTAAAACAGCTTCTCTTTCATATTTCTAGGTTCAGGCTGAACCAGTTCACTGAACTGTTTTTATTCCAACATCTAAGCCGTGCTATGAGTCGCATGCACGTTCAAATAATGAACCAGTTTAATCGAAAATCTCATGAATACAAAGCTATCGAGCGTTATTGGAAGCTCATACAACAGGATAGCCTAGCCGTAAAATCAGCGATAAGCGATTTTGTCGCCCTGCTTTTGACCAATAAAGAGATTCTAGCCGAACTATTGAACTATCCAGAAGACTCCCCCAAGCTATCATCTCTAAATTAGTCTATCTTGCAGATGGTCAGTCTTTGTGATAGAATAGCATAAAGTCCTTTTGAGGGGGGAACTTGCTAGGAATTCCCCAAGCATTGTAACGGATGAATTACCCTCGCTTTTTTGTGAGGGTGTTTTTTCGTTTGAAAGCAGAAAATAGTAGAGAAAGAGTGTATAGCATGTCGAGAATTGTCACCATTCATCCAGCTAAGGAAATTCATCGCTATGGTTTTGAGACTACTCAGGTCTATCGAGCACGTATAGCACGACATCTGGGTTTGGAATATGTCCATCTAGTATCGAGTCCTCAGCTTCGTCCTGATTGGAAGAAAGACTTGATTAAGTTAGGATTTTTAGAAAAGGAACTGCTTTGTGTTCCTCATCTCTTTTCAGATATGGGCCATGCAGATTTGACAGTGAGACCAGAAAACCTAACTCTAGCAGAGGGAGATCAGGTTGAGCTCAATGAGGACGGCTTTGTGGCCTCTGTTACCCTAGGAGACGGTTCGGGGAGATATTACTACACAAAGGGTCCTTTCTTGTTTGAAGATTTCAAGGAAAAGGAACTTCATTGGTATCATGAAAATGGAGAACTGGCCCTTGAAGGACGCTTTATCGATCCTTTCAAAGAACCCTCTCCTGTAACGATTTTTTATCCAGAGTATATCTACCGTATCGAGGGAGAAATTTGTTCTGAGGAGGACTTGCTGGTTAAGTTTCTAGCTAGATGGGCCCAGCAAACCGACCTCTTCATTCGTGACCAACAAATCGTTCCCAAACCCAGCCTCTGGCGTTACATGGAAAACACGGACAAAAATTACTATGAAGTCGTCCATGAAAATATCATGCGAGACTTACGTCTCGCCAATCTGCGCAAGGCAAATAAATACCTGGTTGCCAGTGAGAAGTTGACAGAGAGCTTGGCCAAAGAAGGTTATCAGACAAGATTCCTGCCACCTATGTTTACAGAAGATCCCGGTCAAATCAAAGAAGTGGGACCTGTGCTAGACTATTGCTTGGTTGGTCATATGGGAGAAGGAAAGAACGTTGAACTTGTCATTGAAACTTTTATAGCCCTCTACCAGCGTGGTTCCAAGGCCTGTATCACCTTTTATGGTGGAACAGAGGAACGTCTGGAGGAGCTGCGCAATCGCTACGATCTGCCACCAACCATTCAGTTCAAAGGCATTGTCGACGAGGTTCCTTACCATCTCCACCAGTGCTACCTGTCTGCTAGTTTTACAGAATTATTTGCCAACGCCTGCGTTGAAGCCCTCAATCAAGGTTTATTAGCCTTGTTATCAGATGTGGAGATTGCCCATCGTTTCTATGCCGAACAGTCAGATGCCATCCGCCTTTTCAGAAATAAGGCACAATTGATTCAAATGATAGAAGAGATGGAGCAGGCAGACTATCGCCAGTCCAATGCAGAAAATATCGCCCTAGCGGCTCACTATTCACTAGGAACGGTGGCTCAAAGATACCGCGAACTACTAGATAGGAACTTCTAGGATGTTGGGAATTCTAATCACCCTATCGCTTTATTTCTGCTTGATTTCCTGGATCGCCTATCGGAAAAAAGGGGACGAAGAGGATTACTATCAGGTTAAGAAAGCTGTTCCAGTGACTGTTCTGGCTTTCTCAGTCTTTGCGACCTTGCTTAGCCCTATTTCCTTTCTGACTCTGGTGGGGAATGCCTATACAGGTAGGTCCTATCTCTGGTTTGCCCAGTGTGGTATCTTTCTAGCCATTCCCATCGCCCACCGTTACTTTTTGCCCCTCTATCAAAAGGGAAACTACGAGACAGCCTACCATCTTTTAGAAGACAAGTTTCAATCGGCTGGCATTCGTTCACTGGCTTCAGGACTTTTTATCCTATACCAATTGGGGCGAATAGCAGTGGTAACCTACTTGTTATCTCAGGCCTTAGAGCCCTTTATCCCTATCAATCAGTTGGTCTTGTCAGGCCTACTCCTTCTTTTGACGGTCTATTATCTGGCAAGGGGCGGCCTCTTGGTTGTTCTGTGGACGGACTTCTTTCAGGGCTTGGTCTTGCTAGCTATACTGGCCCTTTTTCTACCAAGAATTGCTCAATCAGGTCTTGTCATGAATAGCAGTCTACAGCTATCTCACTTTGCAGAGACGCTGGATGGACGGACGGTCTTGATCTTAGTTGTAGGAGCAGGTTTCAGTAGTTTGTTTTCCTACGTTTCCTCGCAGGATATCGTTCAACGTTTTAACAGCAAAATGGGGCGTCGGAAAATTGGAAAAATCTTATGGCTTCAGGGACTCTTGTCCTTTGGGATTGCTAGTCTATTGTATTTGATTGGCTGCTTGATTCGTCAGGAAAATTTCACCACCACATCGACCAATCCTGTTCTCATTGCCTATGCTCGGGAAGGACTAGCACCTTGGTTTGGAAGTTTCATCATGCTGGCTCTCTTGGCAGCGGGCCAATCCACGGTCTCATCCAGTATGAATGCAATCGTGACCTGCTTGAAGATGGATTTTGCTTGGTCAAAGATTCGCTGGTCGCCAAGTATCCTATCCTTTGTCTTAGCAGGTCTATCCTGGCTTCTCTGCATCTTACTCATGAATGCAGAAATCTATTCCATCTATGAATGGATAAACGGCTTTATGGGTCTGACTTTAGGTGTGATTGGTGGGTTGTACCTCATGGTCTTGCTCCTCAAAAGACCGAGCTTACAGCTAGCAAAAATCTATCTGGTCTTCAGTCTAGGAGTCCTAGTCCTCTATCATTACAGTGGCCTCTTTGCCAACCCTAATCCCTGGTTAAATAGCATCATCACTACCCTATCTGCCCTTTTTATCTCAATTCTAGGAAGACTATATGAAAGCAAAATCTAAACCTATAGCCGTCATTTTAATCCGTTCGGGCTCACGCGGTTTAGTGGATAAAAATATCAAACCGCTTGCAGGTAAACCCTTGGTTCTCTATACTATCGAAGTCGCTCTAGCCTCTAAGCTATTTAGTGACATCTGGGTGTCCTCAGACTCGCTAGCCTATCTAGAACTCTGTCGTCAAGCCTATCCAGAGATTCGTTGTGTCCACAGACCAAAAGAATTGGCCTTGTCAGCAACCTCTAGTCTGGAGACCTTACGAGACTTTTTAAAGCCCTTTGAGGGAGAGCAGGTTTTTATGAATCTACAGGTGACCTCACCCTTAAGAAAAGTGGAGCACCTTATCGAGTCCTACCAGCTCTACTGTCAGTCTGGAGCTGACCATTTGATATCCTGTGTTAAGGCAGACAAGAGTCGCAGTCTTTTCATACAGTTGGAGGAGTCAACTTTTATCCGTCCACCTCAGGTTTCCAAGCACTATGCTCGGCAGAAAGAGCCTGTCTATTACTATCCCAACGGTAGTATTTGGATTTCTCGCAAGGACCGTTACCTACTAGATGAGACCTTTTACACAGATAAGACAGTAGCCTATGAAATGCCCAAACTCTATTCTTATGATATCGACGATGCCCTAGATTTTGAAGTCGTTGAGACCTTGTTGCAACATCACCACCTAGGAGAATCAAAGAGATGAAACACCTCATCATTGCTACAACGCCCTTACAGGCCAAGATCGCCCAGCATATCAAGGGTCTTTATCCTGATCAGGACTTTGTCAGTCTTTATGTCAGCTCTGTCAAAAATGCCCGACAGGAGCATTATGCTAAGGGCTTTGACCATGTTCACTATCCTCAGACGGCAGAGGACTTGGCTCAGATCTGTCAGGAGGTAGCCGGAGACTATGACACCATCTTTTATGCTAGTTTTGACAATAGCTTGATTCTGGACATGGTTGCGAGTTCTACCTACCAACACCTCATGAGTTTCGATGATGGCTATGCAGATATTTATCCCTTGGGAATGTATGCTTGGCCTCTCCAACCCAGTCAGGTGGGCTCTTTGGGCTTGACCAGAGATGACTTGATTGAGCGGACGGAAAAGCACTATACCCTCTATCGTAGTGACTACCATGTCGTAGCTAGAGAAAAGCTGGTTTATCTAGAGCATTTTTTTGACCTACCTCAAGCACCTGTTTCAAATGGTAAGACTGTCAAGGTCTTGCTGGGGCAAAAGTTCTCTGAAGAGGACGACCAAATCTCTATCCGCTTTATCAGCACTTATGCCAAGGCCTTAGCAATTGACCTCTATCTTCCCCATCCCAAGGAAACCTTCACTATCCCAAACGTGACTTACTTGGAGACGGAGCTGATTTTTGAAGATGTCCTTGCCCAACTCTTTCAAGAATACGAGTTCGTTCATGTTTATCATTTTACTTCATCAGTCAGCCTTCACTTAAAAGATCTGCCACATGTAACCATCACAGGCATTTCCCTCCCTTATTATGAGGACTGTCAAAAAGAATTGCGACGATTGGGTTGTCAGTTTGAAAGGGTCTCAATTGGCTGGTAGCATAAATGTATATTTTTAAATATGTAAATCCATATGTCTGTATGGATTTTTTTATATATAAATATAGTGAAAAACTATAGTTTAAACCATTAAAAAGTAGTTAATTTTATTGTATGAATGGCTTTAAAATATTAAAATAGAAGTGTAGGGGTTTCGAGTTTATTAACCACGTTGTTATGCCAATATGGCGAATTTTGAAAATCATACAAAAATAATAGTAAAGGATATTAAGGATGTTTATAAATAGAAAAGAAAAATTTTCCATTCGTAAGTTTAAAGACGGTCGTTCAGACTCAGTCAAAATCGGTACAGTCGCTCTGCTTGTCGGTGCAGCTCTTGCAATGTCAGGACAAAGCCAGACTGCAGCAGCAGAGGTAAAAGATAATGGTGACAACACAACAACGATTTCTAATGATAAGGGTTCGATTACTGTAGATACAGCGAATATCACAAATGAGGTCGAAGGAACAACTGCTTCAACTGATCCAACTGAAAATGGAACAAATACAATCACTAAAACTGGAAAAGTAGATTACAAGTATGTAACTGCTGAAGGAAATACTGTATTAGAAGAAAACAAAAACCAAGATTCTGGTGCTGATAAGACTATCG
>OKER01000094.1_pt1 | contig 27469 bp, 23 predicted proteins | sample 1610031 | NCBI WGS metagenome assembly OKER01 (sample SAMN04436611, study PRJEB24849) | human gut metagenome | biome: human gut; feature: NICU; material: stool | host: Homo sapiens | place: USA: Saint Louis, MO | collected 2009-12-31
TTTGAATGGAAACTCTACTTTAGTTGGCTTACATAACAAAACAAGTAAAATGATCCAACCTACAAACGGAATAAAAATAGTAAAAATATAAGGCCACGTATATCCAGCATCACGCAAACGACGAACTGTTACAGCAAGACCTGGTAAGAACGCACCAATTGTATAGACCCACATGATAAGTTCAAGTAGGAGTGAACTGATTGCCAGAGCACTTGAGCCAATTGAAGAAGCAATTACTCCAACTACTGCGGCTACTATATATAGACACCATGTAATCAGGGCATTGACCAAATAGGCAAATCAATAATCCGAACGATTTGAACGTCCTTCAAAATCTACATAGCCCATCCAATATTTTTTATAAGCTTTAAACATCACCAAAGCTCCTCATTTTTGATATCCCCAATATATCAGAAGCGTCTTACTCTAGCAAACTGAGCAAAAAAGCCCCTCATGGAGCTTGATGGGTTATTCTCTAATTTGACCTTGACCATTAATATAGAACTTGGTTGAAGTTAGGGCCTCAAGTCCCATTGGGCCACGGGCGTGCATTTTTTGGGTTGAGATTCCGATTTCAGCACCCAGTCCAAAGACGAAACCATCTGTGAAGCGGGTCGAGGCATTAACATAGACAGCTGCAGCGTCTACATCATCTTGGAATTGCTCCGCACGACTGATATCCTGAGTCACAATAGCCTCTGAATGCGATGTCGTGTAAGTATTAATCCAATCAATAGCCTCATCAAGGCTATCTACTACTTTAACAGACATGATATAGTCAAGAAACTCTGTCGCAAAATCCTCTAGTGAAGCGGGTACAGCTTTTTCCATAAGTTTCAAAGCCCTTTCATCCGCACGGAACTCAACAGACTGAATTTTTGAAATAGCTTTTTCTAAGTTAGGTAAGAATTCTTCTGCAATATCAGCATGAACGACGAGAGATTCTGCAGCGTTACACACACTTGGTCGTTGGGTTTTGGCATTAATGACAATCTGTGTCGCCATATCTAAGTTAGCATATTTATCCACATAAATATGACAGTTACCAACACCCGTTTCGATGACAGGAACCTTGGCTTTTTCTTTAACCGTCTGGATGAGACGGGCTCCACCACGAGGGATGAGCAAATCAACATACTTGGTCGCCGCCATGAGTTCCTCGGCTACCTCATGAGAGGTATCTTCAATCAGTTGAACAGCATCTGCTGTGATACCCGCATTTTCCAAGGCCTTACGAGCTACCGTAACCAAGGCCTTGTTGGAATTGATGGCATCACGTCCTCCTCGGAGAATAATGGCATTATTAGTCTTAAAGGCAAGGCTAAAAGCATCGATTGAAACATTAGGACGACTCTCAAAAATCATAGCGATAACACCCATGGGAACACGCTTTTGAACGATTTTGAGCCCATCCAGATTCGTATAGCCACGAACTACTTGGCCGATGGGATCTTGGAGATCTGCGACCTGACGGACACCCTCAGCAATTCCTGCGATACGGTCTTCCGTTAAGAGCAAGCGGTCTTGCATAATCTCTGAAATACCATTTTCCTTGGCATTGGCCATATCCTTAGCATTTTCAGTGATAATATAGGCACTCTCAGCTACTAGAGCTTTAGCTACCTGATTTAAAAGGTCGTTTTTAGCTGCTGTTGATAATTTAGCAATCTGACGACCTGCCACCTTGGCCTGTTGGCCTAGTGTATCGATATATGTCATATTAGTCCTCCTGTTTAAAGAGTGTACCAATCTTGGCTCCTTCTAAGACACGAAGGATATCACGTGGATTTTCACCATTCATTAAAACCATTTGGCTTTGGTTTTCAAAAACCATCTGGGCTGACTTAATTTTACTCATCATACCACCCGTACCAAATTTACTACCAGCACCACCAGCTGAGGCTAGAATTTCCTCGGTAATCTCTGGTACATAGCTACGAAGGGTTGCATCCTCATAGACATTTGGGTTCTTATCAAAGAGCCCATCAATATCAGACAACATGATAAGTAAGTCCGCACCAACAACCTTAGCTACGATAGCTGACAAGCGGTCATTGTCTCCAAACTTAGTTGCATGATCCATTTCATCTACGCTGACAGCATCATTTTCATTAACAACTGGAACAACTCCAAGCTCAAAGAGACTTTCAAAGGCATTGATGGCGTTGGCCAAACTCTCGGGATACTCGACCACATCACGGGTCAAAAGAAGCTGAGATACCTTAGTTTGGTAATGTGAAAAGACCTGAGAATAGAGGCTCATCATGGCCACCTGCCCTACACTTGAGACAGCCTGTTGCTTACCAACCTCTGCTGGGCGCTTCTCAAGATCTAGGACATTAAGACCAAATCCCATAGCCCCAGAGGATACGAGGACAACCTCAATCCCTTTATTATGTAAGCTAGAAATAACAAAAGCTAGCTGATCTATTTTTTCAAGATTAATTTTCCCTGATGGCAAAACCAGAGAGCTGGTCCCGATTTTAATAACTAGGCGTTTTACTGAGTCAAAATTTCGTTTCATGTTTATGATTATACACTAAATTCTTGTATTTTAACATATATAATGCATAACTTTAAATAACCAACATTATCATCAAAAAAAGAATCCCTCCAATCGGAGAGACTCTTTAAACAGTTTGTTCTAGGCAAAAAACATAGCTCTAATACGTTTCCAACGTCTGCGATCAACAAAGAGATAAGCGATTAGGGCAACTACAGCTATAAGCCCAGATACTATAGCATTGACTACTAGGGCAATCCAGAACTTACTTACAAAGAAGACCACACCGCCCAGCAGGGCTGCAATAAAAATGGTAAGGACAAAGATACCCATATAAAGCCACTGGCCGCTACCTCGATTGAAGAGCTGGGTAACTTCTTGCCAATTCACTTCCAACAATTTAAGGTCACGTTCAAAGAAATAGCCACCTGCAAGATAGGTTGTCACAAGGAAACCAACGATGAAACTCAGTACTAAAACCGGATGGAGATGTGCAAGGAATATTAAACCAAGCCCTCCTAATAAGAGGGAAACACTGACTTGCAAGCCATAGAAAATCCAAAACTTTTGACGAAGATAGTCACCCATATTGATTGGCAAGCTACGAATAAAGTCAAAGTTTGTTCCCTCTAAGGAAGTTGCCACACCAAGAAAACTTGTTGGTTGAGCTGAAAAGAAACCAAAGGCAATTCCTACCAAAAGCAGGAGTCCGAAATAGTCTGGTCCCAGATCTTTCAAAAAGACCGCACCCCCACCTAACATGATCATATATAAGACTGGCACCACATAGGTATTGATAATGAGGGTTGAGTTTCCCAAAGTAGATAAATGATGGCGAACCAAGACCTGTCTTTGACTTCGAGTAACAACTTTTACCTGAGTCTTTCTGGCCTTTTTGTTATAAATGGCTTCGTGGAAATAGCGAGGCATTCTGACTTTATAAAACCAATATCCCAAGATAAGCACTAAGATAAGAGGAAGATAGAAATTTAGCAGAGCCTCTGGAGATAGAGGTGCAGCTACGACATCATAGTAACCTCTTAGATAAGGCAACAAGGGAAAATTGACATGCCCAGCACCCTTAATATAACCATTAAGAAAACCAACCATCATGATAGGCAACATAATCAATATGGTCGACAAAGTCATCAGGATACTCGAATAGAGTTTTTGACGAGAACTACGAACAATCATGGTCCCAATGCTATTAGCGAGAACTACTGACAGAACGAGATTGACAAAAAGACAAAGGATAAAGGCAAATAGACCTACAGGTATCCCAAGCGGCCCAATAAATTGCCAGTAAGCTAGAATCAGAAGACTAAGGATAGGTACCATAAAGGTCATACCAACCATAAAACCTGACAAGGTCTTGGCAAGGAAAACTTCTGATGGTTTTAAGGGAAGAGGTAAATAGACCTTGCTATCTTTACTATCATAAAAGGTACTATAGAGAGCTGTAAATGTCTGGAGAAGTCCCATAACTGAAAATGTCAAGAGATATAGGGTTAGAACACCAGGGTTAGCCTTATAATCAATACCTACAAAAAGATAGCTATAGATAATCGTAAAAATAATTAAAATCAAGAGTTGCTGCCTGAGCATGGCGTTAACGATGGAGAAATTGGCTTTTTTCTTTTTCTCCTGACGCTTCTGTAGGCTTGTAACTACCTGGGGATTCGCATAGAGGAGATTAATTTTAAAAAGCTCCCAAACATGGTTCCAGTTCATGACTACACCTCCTCGGCCTTACGTCCAGCCATTTCCAGATAAATGGTTTCCAAATCCTTGTCAGGGTACTGGTGCTTAAGCTCAGCTATAGACCCTTGGAAGATGAGTTTTCCTTTCTTCAAAATACCGATACGATCACAGAGCTGCTCAGCTACACTTAAAACGTGGGTTGAGAAGAGCACACTATTGCCCTCCTTAGCATGGTTACGCATGGCTTCTTTCAAATCATAAGATGCCTGTGGGTCCAGACCAGTCAAAGGCTCATCCAAAATCCAAATCTGTGGATTAACCAAAAGGGCACCGATAACAACAACCTTCTGACGCATACCGTGAGAGAAGGATGAAATGAGGTTATAGCGATTTTCAGTCAAGTCAAAGGTAGACATGAGATCAGTCAAACGTTCCTCGACTTGACTAGCTTCCAAATCATAGATACGTGTCAAAAAGTACCAGTAGTCATTGGCAGTCAAATTTAGAAATAAGTCCGGCGAATCTGGCACATATGCTATTTTCTTCTTAATAGCATCACGATGCAGGCTGAGGGCCATATCATCGACGTAAACTTCTCCGTAACTGGCTTCAATAATAGACGTCAAAATGGAAATAGTCGTGGTTTTACCAGCTCCATTGTGACCAATCAAACCAAAGATTTCACCATCTCGAATCTCAAGATTAAGATCTGAGAGAGCATCCTTATTTTCATAACGTTTCGTTACATGTTCAAATCGAATCATTTTGTATCCTTTCTTTAGGTTTTTAACGTAAGTCTTATTTTTTTACATTAGGATATAAATTAGATTTATTCTTTTGTTTTTTATGGACAACACTCTAAGAATACTGGCAATAAATTTAGATAAGGCTATTTCGTTACCTTCTCATTTATTGTATCATTTTAAAGGTACAATTTCAAGAAAACGTTTGCAAATACGAGACAATTTTGCATTCAGCCTTTGATAATGCTAAACTTATAGTATTTAAAACAAATAGGAGGAAAATCACTGGTGCCAACTGGAATTATCATCAACTCACTATCAATTATCCTAGGAGGAATCGCTGGAGGTCTCTTTGGCGACTATCTTAGAGAAGATTTCAAGGAGAACCTTAATCTCATCTTCGGGCTAGCCTCTATGGTTATGGGGATTAGTGCTATTATGAATATGGTTAATATGCCTGCGGTTATCTTCGCGGTGGTTATCGGCACTATCATCGGCCTCTTGTTGAAGTTTGGAAACCTCATCAACAAGGGAGCTAGACTTATGGAAAAAGGCTTGTCCAAGATTACGCCAAGCAAGGAAACCGGACTGGCTCACGATGAGTTCTATGCACAGCTTCTGACAGTTATCGTCCTCTTTTGTGCGAGTGGGACAGGAATTTACGGGAGTCTTGAGTCTGGAATGACTGGTGATGCTTCTATCTTAATTTCCAAGTCCATCCTAGATTTCTTTACAGCCATGATTTTCTCTTGTAGTCTGGGCTACATCGTTTCCATGATTGCCATTCCACAATTTATCATTTTTTTCCTTCTCTTCTTGAGCGCTGGATTCATTCTTCCTCTAACGACAAAAGACATGATTGGAGACTTTAAGGCTTGTGGAGGCTTCCTCATGATTGCGACGGGATTTCGTATTATGAAACTGCGTCAATTCCCAACTGCAGATATGATTCCAACCATGATTCTGGTTATGCCTATTTCCTGGGCCTGGGTAAATTGGGTGGTGCCTTTTCTTGGCTAAAATTACTATTGAAATAACGAAATACCGTCAGTCTAATGCTGGCGGTATTTTATCTGTTGGGAAATTGGGGTAAAAAGTCATTTTGAAGAGAAGTACTCTATTGATTTTTGCAGGTTGGGACAATTATAGTTTTATAATCTCTTTGTGTATATTTTTAATTTTTCCTATTTTTCTTTGGTATCAGCCATTAAATTATTTTTTGTCGTTAGTCTTGCCGTAACAAGTCCCTCCTATTTCACTGAATATCTTAATATAGTTTTTTGTTTTTCTTCTGATGTCCTGTTTTTATTACTTAGGTATATTTCTTTATGAAAATCACCTATTCTTGTAAGATCAAATTTTCTTGCAAATTCATTCATCAGTTCAAATGACTTTGGCTCATCATCATAACTTCCAACATGTAAAATATGGATAGATTTTCCCTCTTCTATTTCTCTAAAACTTATCTCATCATACAATGCGTTGGGCTTTTTCTTTTTTACATTCTCAAGTGCCTTTTTGAATATCTCTTGTGTAATAAAATCAGGTTGTTTAATCATCAATGTGTATTCCAGTTTATTTTTATCAAGCTCTTCTCCATTTGCTTTTTTCCAAAAGCCTTCTAATGGATATACCGTAAAATCTGTAATCTCGTTATCAGTTTTATTTTTCATTGCATTTTTAAACAACATTTTAATGGCATAGGCAAGAGAATATAATGCGGATATTCTATCTGAGAAATCCACTTCATTCGGATTTCCTTTACCTTTTAGCAAAATAAATTTTTGCTTTGGTACTTCTACAATGATAGGTGTTTGCTTTACACCATAAAGATTTTTTTCTTGTTTTCTCCATTCATATTTCATTATCCAGTTCTCCCTTTACATTTGGTTAATTTTATTATACAGGAAGATACTTGACACCATTTGTCAAGTTATATATTTTTCTGCCATTTTATTTATCATTTCTTTAATCTGCCTCCGTATCTCTTTCGGCTCTAATACTTCTGCTCCATCTCCGAAAGAAAAAATATAGTTGTATAGGTTGTGATTATTTGGGATTTGTATTTCGGTATATAAATTTCCGTCATTATCTTCTGTGATTTCTCCATTTAACTCATCATATACTCGAAATGCAACCTTACGATTAAACTTGACTTTTATATTCACTGTATTTTCATGTGACATTTCTTTTTTGAGTAATATATCTTCAAAGCTGTCATCAAACTTTTCAGTATGGATGTCTAAATTCTTTATCCTGGATAATTTGAAATATCTAAAATCATTTCTGAGTAAACACAAAGCATATAGATACCAGTCCTGACTCTTGAAAAGTAATCTCACAGGTTTAACACTTCTATTTGTTTCTTCTTCATTACTGCTAAAATATGTGAATGAAATAATGTTTTTACTTAAAATTGCAGATTTGATATCATCAAAAGTTTTTTCATACAGCTTATTGTTTTGCCAATTATTAAAATCAACTTCTATCCAACTGGTATTCTTCATTTTAAAGAGTGCAGAAAGTTTTGTCAAAAGCTCATTTTCAGATTGTTTTGTTGTATTATCCAAGCCTTGAAGAGCTGACATAATTTGCTGTTTCTCATTCTCAGACAGTAGTGATTTACTAAGAACAAAATCTTCAGCAATCTCTATTCCGCCTCCCTTTCCTTGCAACGCATAAATGGGAATACCGGCACTGCTGATAGAGTCAATATCTCTATAAATTGTTCTGACCGATACCACAAATTTATCTGCAAGCTCATTTGCTGTAACTTTTCCCTTTTCTAAAATATAATATAGTATCTTAAATAATCTATTATCTTTCATCGTGTTAATATCTCCTACAGTTATTTTACCACAATAACTTGACATTTATTGTCATATTATGAAATATTTTCCCAAATCATGATAATACTACTTAAACCTGCAAGTTCATCGTGGCTATATTTTTCATATAGCTTCCCCCAGATACTCGGACATAGCGATGAACTGATGTTTTGTTCATTTCCCCCTGAAACTGTAAGTGATTTTTTCTTTTGAATTGTGATGTTCGTACTTCTTCCTCCTCTTACACTCGGTGCCAATTGCACCCGGGAAACTAATTTGAACGGTTTCCCATTTCTTACCTCAGAAGGAGTAGAACCATGAAAATTCTTAAATGCAGTCTCAAATGAATCCGATGACTCATATCCAAATTTGAATGCAACATCAATAATCTTTTCATCCGTATCCCTTAAAATAACAGCTGCTTCTTAAATATTCTGAGAGTGTTGTTTCAGTTAGAATAAAAAACAAGCGACCGAACATAGAATAAGTATATCCTGATAACTGAGTTACTTTCTTTTCATCAATTCTATTTTACTAGAAAGTCTTATGAGTTTTTATTGCTCACTTATATTGTATATTCAAGACACAAAAAACCACTCTTTCACTATGAAAGAATGGTTAGGCTATAGCTTATACTTCTACGACTTCCAAGTCTTTTCCACCTAGGAGAATAAGGTATTTATCAATCTTATCTATTTGATAGGCTTGGCTGAGTGCTTTAGCATATAGGCTCATTTGCCCTTTGTAACGTTCCTTAAGTTCACTAGGATGAGTGAAGCGGTCCGTCTTATAGTCAAAGAGGACAATACGGTCTTCAAGAAGAAGGTAGCCATCGATGATACCACGGACGACAAAGTCTTCTTTACTAGCGGGATCTTCTGCTAACATAGCAAATGGTGCTTCACGACGCAACTTACCACGGTTAGCTAGAATGAGCTTCCCAAGTTCGGTGTCAAAGAAGCCTAGTAGCTTTTCTAACTGCACACGCGCCTTAACTTGATCATCTGCCGATACCCGACTCAAGGCCTGTGTCAAGTCTTGGAGGGTCACAGTATCAGAAAGAATCAAGCGTTGCATGAGTTCATGGGTAGCAGAACCAACCGCAGCTCCGGTTACCTTAATCTTTTGTCCAAAATCTGGTAACTCAAAAGTGGTTGCTGTCTCAAGAGGTTGGACTTCCTCTTTCTTGTCCATGATATCTACACCTTCTGTATCCATAACTGGTTCGTAGAAAGTCTTCAGCTGACTTGGAGTACGCACCGATGGTAGGTCAATTGCTGGTGCATAGAGTTGGTTGAGTTTTTCAACACTTTCTAAGACAGTCAGGGCACGCTTAATCTCTTCTGTCTGACGATTGTTAGATAAATCATCGGCATCTACTGCCGCTTGAACTTCAACCTGACCAATAGCCTCTGGGATCAACTCCTCAGCCTCAACAAAGCGAACAGTAAACTTGAGATCCTTTCTCATAAAGGCAGTATCCAAAGCCATAACCCAATCCTGATAAGTAGCGATTTGGTCACGTAGGGCTACTGGTAGGCGATTATTTTCAACATCCGTGCCAAATTGCTGGGTCAATTTCTCCTTACTGCCCTTACCAACCAGGTAGAGTTTTTGCTCTGCACGGGTCATTGCCACATAGAGTAGACGCATCTCTTCTGAGATGCTTGCCCGTCGCTCTTCCCTACGATTTTCCTGGAAGGTTAAGGTCTCGAGAACAACATTTAACTTAGGCAAATTGGTGTTTATCTGGTCTTTAAGGTCAGCTAGGTACTTAATGCCAAGCCCTTTTTCACGGTTGATAATATACTTCCCGCTCAGGCCATCCTTGCTGTGACCAATGAACTTGCGATTCATCTGAAGGACAAAGACATACTTAAACTCTAGCCCCTTGGACTTGTGAATGGTCATGAGGCTAACGGCATTTTTGGGAACCAAGTCTGTTACTTCCTCTAGGTCGTTACCGCTAGAAATAATCTTATCAATCATGCCAATAAAACGAGAAAGTCCCTTAAATCCAGTCTTTTCATAGTCATTGGCACGCAAGGCAAGGGCGTAGAGATTAGCCTGGCGTTGCTCAGCTCGTGGAAGGCTGCCAACATAATCATAATAGAAGCGATCGTCGTAAATCTTCCAGATGAGGTCATAGAGCGAGTGCCACTTACTGTAATCACGCCAATCTACCAGTGTCTCAGTAAAAAGAGTTAACTTGGTATCAAGTCCTTGGGTGACAACTTCTGGATGAAGTCCTGATTTAGTATGAGCTGCAAGAAGCTTGTCATAGAATTGCCCCTTATCAGCCTGAACAGCGATCCTAGCCAGGTCGTCCTCGTTGAAGTTAAACATCGGTGAACGAAGGAGGGCAACCAAGGCGTAGTCATTAAGAGGATTATTGATGGCACGAAGGGTATCCAACATAATCATAACTTCTAGTGACTCTAGGTAGCTTGACTTGTACTCGTCAGGTACCAAGGGAATTCCGTGCTCCTCAAAGCTTGCCATCAAGTCTAGATAGGTGTTACGGGTTGGTGCTAGGAGGGTAATGTCCTCAAAACGTACACCCTGCTCGTGAAGTTTGATGATTTCTTTGATAACCAAGGAAATCTCACCACTACTAATAGGTTGATCAGCACCTTCTTCGTCAGGAGTCACACTTGCTTCATCACTATTGTAAATAAGAACCTCAGTCTCATTTTCAGGATGGGGCTCTTTTTGCTTCTCGCTACCTGCTACCAACATATGAGTCTTGTCATAGAGGATGTCCCCGATTTCCTGATCCATGAGGTGGCTGAAAACACCATTGGTCGCATCAAGGACTTCAGATTGACTACGGAAGTTCTCCTTGAGAAGGATAAGTTTACCTGCATCTGGATTTTCAAGGAAGAGCTGGAACTTGCCATTAAAAATCTGAGGATCCGCCTGACGGAAACGATAGATGGATTGCTTGATATCTCCCACCATGAATCGATTGTAGCCGTTAGATAGAAGCTCCAACATGCGTTCTTGAGTATGGCTATTGTCTTGATACTCGTCTACCATTACTTCATAGTAACGGTCACGGTAGCTAACTGCCACCTCTGGATTTTCCTCCAAAATACGGATGGCAAAGTGGGCAATATCCGAGAATTCAAAGGCATTTTCCTGAATCTTGGCCTGTAAATACTGGTCCGAAAAATCAAGAACAAAGGCCTGAAGCAGCTCTAACAGAGGTAGGATATCATCATTATGCTTGGTCAAAACCTCGAGGACCGTTAGTTGGGTATCAACCTCTCGCAACTGGGCCACAAACTCATTTTTGGTCTTGTTGTAAGCTTCCTTGTAGGCCTTGAGTTCCTCGTCTTTAGGACGAGTCATATTGGTTAAACCAGTACCTCCTGACAGAGTCAATAGTTGTTTGAGGAGGTCCTCCATATCGGTTTGGTCATTGGCCAAGGCCCCTTCAAGAAGGCTAATGGCATCTGACACATTATTTAGATATTTGGCCTTGGCAAATTCACGCTGAGCTAGGCCTAGATGGTCTCTTAAGAAGGCTAAGAAATCAGCCAACAAGCCATCTTTGAGACCCTCTAAAAGCTCAGCTTTAGCCTTTTCTGGCTTGGCCTCTGCCTGCCCTTTTAAAAGATTTTGCCGTAGCCATTTTTCAGGACCTGCAGTAGCCTGAGAAAAGTTATAGATATCGTAAACTAGATCGCGGAAGGCCGTACTAGTTTTGCTATGTCCAGTGAAATTGCGGACCAATTTTTGGAAAAGTTGGGCATCCTTTCCTTGCATATAATCGTTGAAGAGGTCAGCATAAACCTCATTTTTCATAAGTGTCTGCTCGGCAGGGTCTGTCATGATACGGAAAATAGGTGACACACCCAGGAGATAGCCATACTGATTGACCAATTTCTGGGTGAAGGCATCCATGGTTCCAATATCAGCCGTTCCAATCTTGGCAATCTGATCTGAAAGAAAGGCACGCTCTTCATCCGTCTCAACCTGTCCAAGCTGCTCTGTCAGACGCTTTTCCAGACGCTCTTTTAACTCACCTGCTGCCTTTACCGTAAAGGTTGAGATAAAGAGTTGGTCAATGCCAACGCCACGTCCAATCATATCAAGGATACGCTCAACCATAACAAAGGTTTTTCCTGACCCAGCCGAAGCTGACACAAGAATATTGCTACCATTACTGTAAATGGCCTCAATCTGTTCTGGTGTTAACTTACGTTCCTTGTCAGAAGCTGATTCTTGGGCAATACGTTCCTCAATCTCTGTTGGACTTAAAAAAGTTTTAGTCAACATGGTTGTCCTCCTGGTCTTTTTTGTCTGCTTTCACAGCTTGATCAATGACTGGAAAGGTGATGGTATTTTCAGCAACTTGCATCTCATTATCATCCTCATCTTTTGCCATCAGCTCCAAATAAGCTTCCTTCTTGCCCTTACTTGGTAAACGCAAGAGTTTTCGAGCCCGTCCCATGTGTCGGTCGGCCTCAAAATGAGTAATTGCCTTGATTTGATCTCCTTGAACAGACTTGCCATCCTCGGTATAAGGATTGACCGCGAAATTCCCGCTTCTAATAACTTCAGCAGCACTTGTAAAGAGCTTGATATTGTAGTTTAGCAAGGTTTCTAGGTCCTTCTTGTCATAGGTGACAGTCTTTTGTAAATCATAGTTTCCACCAGCTAGATGCTCTGTTTCTGAAGCCACAAAAAGTCCCTTATAGGTCAATTCCTTATGAGCCTGAGCTGCTAGCTTATCCAGACCAAACTTAGCTAGGTTAAGTTGTGGGTCCTGCATGTGAAGATACATGGCACCAAAAAGCTGATCAGCATCAACCTTATAGGTTTGGCGAAGGGCCTCCAGATAGGTCACCAATTGCGGACTGAGGCCATTATAGAATTTCTGAATGTCAAAGACATTTTTACCTGACTTGTAGTCAACGACACCCAGAGCCCCATCCGTTAAACGGTCCACACGGTCAATAATCCCTGTAATCTTGATGCTATTTGCTAAAAGTAAGTCAAACTTAGCTTCCTCACGCTCAACCTTAACCGCCGCATTGTCACGCAAAACACTGGCAGTTGAACGGGCGATATCTTCCAAAATCTGACGAGACAAGCGACTCTCTTGGTCCTCTGTATAGAGAATTTCAAAGGGTTGTTCCTGATTAGTCTGAGCAATAGCCTTTTCCAATTTATCATCGAAGTTTTCTGACGAAGAATTACCCATCACACGCTCAAAGACACGGTGCAAGTAAGTTCCGTGGTGTCGAGCATCTGGATGAATAGACTCCAACTCTTCAAGTCCCAAAACATAACGCAAGAAATAAAGATATTGGTTGTTATAGAAAGTTGTCAGAGCAGAAGCTGATAATTTCAGTGGTTCCTCCCCCGGAAAAACCAGCTGCATGACCTGTTCATCCACCTTGGTCGTCGTCACATCATCTATCACCGTTGGAATCAAGACTTGATCCTTATCAAGTCGTTTACGGAGATAACGTACAGCAACTGACCAGAAAGTCTGGGTGTCCTTGTCCAAATCTACATCCAAATGACTACTGTTAAGGGCAATGACAGTCGACAGAAGGTCTCTATAGTTCCCAATCTGGTCACCCTTGGCCTCGAAACGATTGCGTCCCTTTTCAACCAAAGGAAGACCAAGGTCAAGCAGCTCCTTCAAATAAACCGACATGTCATCTTGAGTCTCATTGAGAATTTGTGGCTGACTAAGCACCAATTGTTCACTAGCCGCATTAAAAAGTGACATAGCCACAAAATGCCCCCGCTGACTATTGCTCTGCGTAACAATATCCAAACTCCTGTATTCATCCGTCGCCTCATTGATACGACTACGTTCCTCGTCAGATAGGAGACTCTTATTTTGCCCTACCTTAGGAAAGTGTGACTGGGTCATCCCCAAAGCAAAAACATACGGAGCCGAATGTGGCTGGATCAAATCATACTTTTTCACATTGACCACATCAAGAGTGGCTGGAACCGTACGGTAATCACAGGCCAACATTCCCGAACGCAAGATAGACAAAAAGTCGTCCACTGACAGTGTTTCTTTCCCAAAAATAGTCTCAACCTGCTCCAAGAGGTGAGTGAAGGCCTTCCAGACCTGTTCATTCTGTTCTTTTTCAGCCTCACTGGCCTTGGTGGTCAATGCCACCATCTGACTTGGCACTTGCACGGCCTCTAAAAAGACCACCAGTTTCTTGAGTAGACTAGATCCCTTTTGTTTGCGACTATTAAGCAATTTGTCCAAGGGCTCTACCAGCTGTAACCTTAATCCATTGAGCTTGTCTAAATCATACTTATCACGACTGTTAGCTGTAAAATCAGACAAGAACTTATGGCGCCCCTTGATATCTGCAAAATTGACATAATACTCAAAAAAGTCTAAATCCTCTTGAGTAAAACCACCATAAAGACCGGATTTTACGAGATTAAGCAAATCCTCGGTACGGTAGTTATAGCGCTTGATACGTTCCAACGAATCCACAAACTGTACCAAAGGATGGCTAGACATGGTTTCTTCCTTACCGAAATAATAGGGAATATCAAATTTTCGGAAAATCTGCCCCACCTGAAGCTTATAACTCTCCTCATCACCAAGCAGGACCAAGATATCCTTGTAGCGCTTGCCATCCGCCAGCAACTGACGAATACTCTTGGCAACCTGAGCCACTTCTTCTTTCTGGTTGACCACTTCCCAAACCTGCAGGGCATGCTTATCCTGCTCAGTTACCTTCTCATCTACCGTACTAAAGTCATGACGGCTCTCCAAAAGACGACTAATACGCGCAAAAGAAAGATTGCCCTCCTTGTCTGTCGTCACGTAGTCGGGTGTCACCTTATAGGTCTGAGCCAAAGTTCTCAAAAAATCCACTGAGGCCTGATAAACATTGCCATAAACAAAGTTAGCCCTATAAGCTTTTTGACTGGCATAAGTTCCAATGACAATCTGATAGCACTTGTCGTTCAAGAGTGCAACTAGGGCCTCCTCCTCAGCCGAGAAGCGGGTAAAGCCATCAATGACCAAAACCGTGTTGCCCAGGGCTTCATCCAGATGTCCTGAGGTAATTTCCTTAAAAAAGGCACTAAGCTTTGATTGATTGTCAAAATTCCCTGCCAACAAGAGGTCCTGAGCGGTACTGAAAATCCTTACCAAATCCTCTTGTTTTTCAACCTGATCCAAATGCTGCAAATCCAGAACCGTCATATTGGCCTGCTGCAACTCTTTATAAAGGTCCACCAATTGGTTAATAAAATTACTATCCTTGCGCAAACGACCATAAACCTTTAGATCATCGTCACCCATGTGCGACAACACCTTATAAAAAATCATGGCCAAACCTGTATCATCCAACTGAGTCTTTGGGTTACTCGTATTGAGAATAAAATACCTAGCCATCTGAGTAAAACGAGTCACCGTAATGTCAAAAGATGCTGACTGAGGCAGGTATTCTAAAACCTTTCGCTCCTTTTCAAAGGATAGAGCATTAGGGGCAATATAAAAAACCCTCTTTCCCTTTTGAGCATAGCTAGTCGCCTGCTCCGTCAGAATTTCTGTTAAATCCTGAGACATATCCGTATAAAGTAATTTCATAAGACGTCCCTTTCTTGTCTCTACACCAGTCGTTAGGCTAAGCAAGTCGCCATTCACTTAGCACTAACAACCACTAATCCTTGCTATTATAACACAGAATTAAGCAACAATCAGACTCCTCCCTCATCCCTTTCTAACCCTCTGGCCTATGGGCCAGACATAGGCTTATCCCCTACAGTAAAAGTCCCAAATATTCTGGTCCTATAGCCAAAAAAGAGCCAAATCAAAAGATTTAACTCCACAACTTTATTTAAAAATTAATTCCTGTTTGAGAAGGTAGTCACCACTGCTTGTAATCAGCTTGTCATCACTATACTTCCTAAGAATATTCTTGGCTGAGTGAAGGTTAAGATCAGAGGTCTTCTTCTGATTTTCTTCCTGCATCCTATTTTCCATGACGAAATAGTAGCTACCATCCTTATCATGGCTATGAAAACTAAAATTGATTTGACTTACAGGCACCTGCTTACTCTCATCAATCGCATTACTAAAGAAAATAGACACTCGTAGGGTCAAGTCAACCACATTCATAGCAAAACCTGATCGTCATTCGTCCCCATCAGAATAATCTCTAGCACATCTTCACTAACAACAGACATGACAGGGTTAGTTGTTCCTAAATCAACCAACCGCTTTCTTTCTCATAGTAATTTCCCTTCTAGCCTCATTTTCTGTTTATCTGACTTTCAGTCTTAGCATGCATTCGCCTAGATTTTTTAATGTCATATTCGTCACATAAAACTCCAATAGAGTATAATCATTCCAATCTAGTTTTTCACTATACTCTATTATCACAAATAAAGAGACTACAAAATAGGAAAAAAGGGAGTGGGAATCAATCTGATAGATTGGATGAACTTAGAAATACAGGAGTATTATCCACTTAAAGTGTCATGCTTTATAGCAACTAAGATACTCCTACTTTCTAAAAGAAGCTGAGAGTCTTATCTCAGCTTTATTTGTTATAGTCAAAGCGAATGACTTGCTTCTTTGCATCTACATGGGCGTGGACTCCGAAGGGGACAATTGCTCTTGGAGTTGCGTGTCCGACATTCAGATTATAGACAATTGGGATATTGCTATCAATGATATCCAATAGTGCCTCTTTATAGTCGTCATAGAAAGTTTCATCCATAGGTTTCCCGACCAAGAGTCCACTGATGACCTCAAATATCCTAGTTTCTTTTAAAGTTTGCAACATTTTTTTGAAATCATCAGGTCCAGGCTTTTCTTCACTTGTTTCTAGCAATAGAATCTTTCCTTCCCAGTCGGATAAGTCAGGGAAAAGTTTGTATTTTTGGCAGAGTTCTGTACTGTCTGCATATCGAGAATTGTCAAATATATCATAGAGAGACTCAAGACAACCACCGAGGATTTCTCCCTCAAACCGAGCATTGCCTTGTAACAAGTCAAAACCTGTATTTGCATGGCTGACACGAGGTGTTCCCAAGGCTTTGGAACTAAAATCAGTTCGTTCCTCATACCAAACGTTACCAGGGCGAATTTCTGAGATTTTTCCACTCTTAATCAATTCTTTAAAGTAGTGAAGACTATAGGGCAACATTTCCTTGTCCAATTCACAAATATCTGCTAAAAAGGATTGCCCATAAAAAGTCTTGACCCCTAGTTTATGCAACATGAGATGGTTCATGGTCGTATCCGAGAAACCGAGAAAAATCTTTGGTTTGATAACCTTTTGTAGTTGGTCATTTTCAAAGAGGTAGGGTAGCAAGCGATAGGTATCGTCTCCACCAATGGCACATAGGATCATGTCGATGCTATCATCAGAAAAGGCATGAATCAAATCCTCTGCACGAGCTTCAGGATGTTCTTTGATAAAATCTAAGCCTTTTAGCGAATGAGGTAAAAAGATAGGATTGAGTCCGAGGTCCTTGAGACGTTGAATACCCAAGTCCACTTCGTGCTTGACAAAGTCTTCACCGATAATCCCACTAGATAAACTTATAATACCAATAGTAGAAACCATGTCTTGACCCTCCTCAAAATAGATTGAGCCTATCTTATCACAGGAGATGAGATAAAACAATAAGAATTAGAGTCAGAAGAAGACTTTTAGATCGAGAAAATAGTAAAAAAGCAACCGCTCGATGTGGTTGCTTTTTATAGTAGTTGTATTCTTATAGAGCAGTAAGGAAAGTCAGTCCGCCAAGGATAACCCCGGCTGAGTTTGGAATGATTAGAATCCAGTCTTTCTTAGGCTCTTGTGTCCATCCATAAATGACCCAGATTAAGCAAGAGACAGCTGCTGATAAAGGTTGGAATGGTTGAGCTTTGTTCCCTTGTAAATTGGCAAAAATTTGAGGGATGTAGGCTATAAATACAATAATCCCGATAAAGGCACCAATTGAACCAACAACTTGATTAATTCTCTGTTTAGTCATATATATTTCTCCTTATTACTTTATTAGTATAACAGAAAAACAACTTGGATTCAAGGACAAAACCTCGGGATTCTAAGGAAAGACTTTACATTAGAACGTTTTTAGAAAATGTAGCAACATTTCTTTGTCTAACTCACAAATGTCTGCTAGAAATGATTGGCCGTAGAAAGTATTGACCCCTAGCTTATGCAACATGAGGTGGTTCATGGTTGTATCCGAGAAACCGAGAAAAATCTTTGGTTTGATAACCTTTTGTAGTTGGTCATTTTCAAAGAGGTAGGGTAGCAAGCGATAGGTATCGTCTCCACCAATGGCACATAGGATCATGTCGATGCTATCATCAGAAAAGGCATGAATCAAATCCTCTGCACGAGCTTCAGGATGTTCTTTGATAAAATCTAAGCCTTTTAGCGAATGAGGTAAAAAGATAGGATTGAGTCCGAGGTCCTTGAGACGTTGAATACCCAAGTCCACTTCGTGCTTGACAAAGTCTTCACCGATAATCCCACTAGATAAACTTATAATACCAATAGTAGAAACCATGTCTTGTCCCTCCTGAAAATAGATTGAGCCTATCTTATCACAGGAGATGAGATAAAACAATAGGTATTATATTAATCAGATGTTCCCTCCACTAACTTAATCAATCGCATTCTCACCAACATAAATAATTTCTAAATTACCCAAGGAAACATCACCTTTGATGTAGAAGTCCTTGTTAGTTAAGTGGCTAGGATTTTCCTCATGCTGTACAGCTGAAAGAGAGTTATCCACATTCACATGCACCCGCCAATCACTGGGCACATAGAGGCTAAGACTTCCAAGAGAAACGTCCACATCAAACTGAGCAGATGGCCCCTCGATATGACAATTATCCAAATAAACGGAAGCCTGTCCTAAACTTACATCCGCACTTCCATGAGTAAAGTGTTGATCATTGAGATATTTGGTCACTGCTGAAAAAGTGACATCAATATCATTTCCACCATTATTAGCGTCTGAGCCGGTAGAACCCAATCCAAAACGATTCTTTGTTTTACTAGAAGGATTGAAGAGAATCTTCAAGCCAATAACTGCAAGAATAGAAGAGAGGATAAGGACCGAATTAGACACTGGAAGAAAATGGAACTGTCCATTGAGTGAAAATAGAGCCACAATGCCATAGACGAAACCAAGACCAAAATGTCGTTTCAAAAAACTAGAAAGGGACAAGATAGCCAGTAAGACTACCCAAGCTAACATCCAAAAACTAATTTCCCATTTTATAAAATAGTCTTGTACAATTACCAAAGCTGCCAAAAGGATCAAGAGGATCCCAATTAATTTCTTTCTCATTATCTTACCTCATTTCGTTTAGTCGTTCTTTTAAAACTTGATAGTAGCGTCTTGATACATGGACCTGCTTGTGGGTCTGATAGAAATTCACCGTACTAGTCCCCGAAAAAGACTTCTCTAAAGAATAAATCTGCTTAGCATTAACAATCGTCGATTTGGAAATCCGACAAAAGGCAATCGGGAGCAACTCTTCTAATTCGTAGAGCTTTTGCTTCACCTCATAGGCCTCATCCTTGGTATGGCCAAAAATCTTTTCCCCGTCTGTTTCAAAAAAGAGAATATTTGCCAAATCCAGAAAATATTCGCTTCGATCCTTGTAAAAGGCTAAAGGAACTAACTTTTGCTTTAGAATAGATTCTTGGAGCTGGGCCAATTCCTGTGTTAACCGAGGAGCTCGAATCAAGATTTCAGGCTCATCCATGGATGGGTCCAATTCGATTCTAACTTTCATAATACTCCTTTCCTGTCCTTTTGATGCTTCCATTATAACAACTGCTTTACACAAAACAAGGCCTTTTAGGTAAGTGGCACGGTTTAGCCCCTAAGAGGTAATAACAGACAAACAAAAGAACCTGGCAATTGCCAAGTTCTTCATTTTTTAGTCTGGAGGACTAACCTCCTATTTGTAATCCGTTCAACAATGACTAGCTCTATGAGAAAGCATCTACTATTTCACAGTATTTTCACGACTCACATTTTGTGATTCGCCAGCCTTGCCATTGATACGGTAGTCGCTGTAGTTAGAACCATTGCTGCTAGAGTCACTATCATCACCAACATATTCTACATTACATGACCATGAAATTTTATCTTTGATATCTCCTGATGACTTGAATTTCGAATCATAACCATAGTAGAAATCATAAACGGCTGTGAAGGTCACCTTGAAGGTCTTCTCACCAGTCTGAACGACTTCTGTGACGTCAAAGTCCGAGAAAGTAATACTATCAGCAGCACGGTTTTTAGCACCTGTAGTATTTTTATCAATATCAGCCGTTACATCCTTATACATGGTATCATCAGTACCATTAAGGAAAATGACAGAAACACCATCTGGTGTCGTGTTATGATTTGAGGCATAACTATCAAACTTACCATAAGCTGCTGTCAAAAAACGGTCTGCCGTATCGCGGTCAAGAACTCCGTCAGCATCAAGAGTAACCGTTTGGCCTTCAGAGATTTTCTTAATAGACAATGTCTCTGTCTTGATAGAGCTATCATCTTCGAAATTCTTCTTAACATAAACAGCTGATGGCCCAGCAACTGCTACCTTGTTTACATCAAATTTCTCTGAATTAAGGGTTCCAATCTTAGTACCACCGATGTAGAGATCCCCATCCTTAACATTAGATTTAACAGTAAAACTGAGATACTCTACAGAAAGGTTGACTTCCGTTTTAGAGGTCACATTTTCCTCAGATGAGACCGTGATTTCTTGGTCATTGACCTTACCAGAAGCCACAAAATTGTAAGTTTCTGGATAGAGATGGTTCAATTTAGCAGTGTAGTTATTGCTATCTGTAGTTGCGTAAGCAATACCATTAATAGTCACATTCAAATCAGCTGTATTAACGGTTAAATCAACCGTTCCAGGATCTACCACGACTCTCCACTTAGGAAAAATAAGGAACTGACGTCCAACCTTTTGCATACGTTGACCAGACAGGAGTTGGCTCTTGCTATAGGCTTGTGTACTTTTAGTGTCTGTGTACTTGACTTCGGATGTTTTAATTTCCTTTTTAGTATCAGACCATACTTGGTATTCTAGGCTATCCCTAAAGCTCTTCTTAGCTGCTGCTTCATAACGTTCTGCTACTTGACCACGTGAGTAGTAATAAGAAGCAAAGCAATAACCAGAAAGCGCTAAGACTGCTACAACAACACCAGCAATAATCAGGATTTTCTTTCCCTTAGCCATGGCTGGCTTGGCTGGTTTCGCTGCCTTACCATCTGAGATAAACTGATGGATGGTTGACACATCATAACCTGAAGACTTACCAAGTAGGAATTCCTCAGGAAGAGGCTGATGTCCAACATAGGTTTTAAAAGCCTTTATCCAGATGGCTTGTGCTTCTTTAGAAATAGTTTCTGAATATTCTTCGGTGTGATTCTGGTCTTCGCGAGACACCAGCCTTAGCTCCTCAATTTCTAAAAGAGTCGTTTCCTCTTCATCACCAAGCGGGACATCTTCAAACACTTCCTCGGCAACGTCATACTCATCAACTTCTTCTGTTGGTTCAGAAGGAGTGGCCTCTTGGTCCAAGCCCATTGCCGCAATGCCTTTAATAGCCTTTAAATCAAGGTCTTCTTTTTAGCCTTCTTCAATTTCCAAGACACGGGGCGGACGACCAACTGCCTTTTCAAATAAATCAATCGACTTTTCTTCTGTTGCCATAAAGACTCCTATACACTTGCTTTTTCAAAAAATGCTAGAGCTTTACTTAGAATAGAAGACCTATTGTAAATGATGACATGATAGTAAATACGATTGCAAATAAGATAGACAAAATGACACCATTCAAAAGTGCTGCCAAGATCATTTGATAGAACTTATCAGCCTTCCACGCTGTTGTTACAGGAACAATTGTAAAGAGGTTTGCAAGTGCAAATAAGAAGTAAACAACATAGAACAAGAAAAGTGGGAAGCCAACAAGTCCAATAGCTCCGAACAAGATGGTTACAAGCAATACTGGCAAGGCCAATGATGTCAAACGACCAAAACGGTCAAAACTATTCAAGAAAGTAGTCTCTGGGTCACGGAAGATGGCCTTACGTGTCACAAATCCTGCCAAGATGAAGGCAAAGATGAAGAGGAAGGCAGCTAGGATACTTGCGAAGAAAGCCCCAAAACCAATACTAGATGTATGACTTGAAAATGAAGATGAGTAACTATCTGTTCCATAAGAACCAAACATACTAGACAATGCATTTGTTGTTGATACAACTGGGCTAATAAATTTACGTGCCACAGCGCTCAAGATTGCAAAGAAGGCAAGTCCAGTGAAGAGTGACAAGAAGATATAGTTAAGCCAACCATTGTGTTTGCCATAATCTGTCATGTCAGCTGGACGACGCCATGCATTAAGCAACCATGTCCAGTAGTTTTTGAAAGTTGTCGCAAATGCTGATGGTTGTGCTGGAACAACTACAGCTTGGCCATTGATAAATTGGACATTTTGATCTGGTCGAAGAGGTTGACCGTTAGCAAAAGCTGCTTGTTGACCAGCTTGAGCATTCGCAAAAACAGCTTGTGGTTGCGCCGCTTGATTTGGCACTCCTTGTACTGGAGCAGCTTGCACCCCCGCAAAGGTTGGTTGAGGTTGTGCTGCCTGAGCAGTTGCAAAAGGAGCTTGTGGTTGTGCGTCTTGTGCACTCGCAAAAGTCGGTTGTTGTTGCGCTTCTTGTGCACCAGCGAAAGTTGGCTGTGGGTGCGACTCTTGGGCTGGTGTTTCTTGAACATTAGCGAAAGCTGGTTGCGCTGGCGCTTCTTGTACTGGAGCAGTTTCTACTTCTGGGGCGTCATCTTGGAACTCACCAGCTGCAAGTGCCGCTGCAATTTCTTCTTCAGTCGCTGAACGACCATTGATGGCTTCAAAAAAATCTAACCAATCTGCTTTAGTCATAATAATCTCCTTAAAAATACATAGAACGACTTTATTTTATCACAAATAAATCCATTAATAAATGTCATTTTTATTAGAAAAAGGTTTGGAGCAGACTGTCCAAACCTTTTTCTCTTCTTATTTACTTCTTTGTAGGGATTTTTGAATCTGACGATCTAGCTCACGTTTAATGTGTGGTTCTGGTGCAAATCGCTCTTCCCAGTCACTTGGTTTAAGAATTTTGTGGGTCACAGGATCAAAATGAGCCTTGCCATCTGGGAAAATTTTCCCCATATTAGCCTCATGAACGGTATCAAAGAAAGGCTTAGGATCCACCCCCATAAGGACAAATGAACCATAGGTCAAATAAAGCAAGTCAGTCAAAGCATCCACCTGACCAACCATAGTTGATTCTGAATGCTCTTTAGAACTAACTTTGAGGGCTGCCTTGTCAAGAGCAGCATGCAAATCCAGGACAGCCTGACCAAAGACACGCTTGTCCCCACCTGATGAAGCGTAAAGGAATTCGACAATTTCTTCCAACTTGAAGTCCGAACGGTGACTAGCTTCCTCAATACCGTAAACACGAGGCATATCAGTAGTTGAGCCATCCATCAAATGGTGGAAATCCTTAACCTTGTTGAAGTTGTCATCATCGCTGGTAAATGAATTTTCTGTCTCAAAGTGAATCAAACCATAGTGTGACAAGGCTTTAGCAATCCCATTCTGGTTATTAGTATCAGTGACATGGGTAGCCTGGTCTTTCAGTTCGTCTTCACCATTACCCATGGCAACACCAACGCCGACGCCAGACAGCATTTCTAGGTCATTTTCCGAATCCCCAAAGGCCATAACCTCACTGAGTTCAAAACCAAAAACCTCACCTAAATGAGCGATACCTTTTAACTTAGATTGGTCCGCTGAAATAATATCAGCTGAATAAGGGCTTGAACGGGTAATCTTCACATGAGGAAACTTTTCTTCAATATCTTGTGTTTCCCCCACCGTCGCTACCATAACCACCTGATAAATAGGCTCACGCATGATAGTCTTAAGAGTCTCAATACTTTGTGGCTTGAAACGACGAATCAAAGACTTGAAACTACGTTCCACCATCTTAGCCCAGGACTTAGGGACAATATGGCTAACGATTTGTCCAAACTTACTCGTTCCCATACTAATAATATTGGAACCAACAAGACCTGTGCTAGTCCCTAGAGAAATCTCTCTACGGTGCTTGGTAGCATAGCGAATCAAGTTGTAGACTGTTGATTTAGGGAGCTGATTTTGATACAGGACCTTGTCATGAGTCAAAATATATTGACCATTATAAGTGACTGCAAAATCCAGACCCAGATTGTCCATGAAAGGCTGAACAAATCCTGGACCACGACCTGTTGCCAAACCAACTAAGATACCATCTTCCTTCATTTGACTGATAGCTTTTTTGGTTGAACTTGACACACGTTTTCGGTCATTTAGAAAAGTCCCATCAATATCAAAAAAGACTGCTTTAATGGCCACAGAGCTCCCCTCCTTCTAACATTTTATGATAAAATAAATTATAACACATAATCACACTACTTTTCCACAGAGTTTTATTAGAGTGACAACAAAGCGATTTTGTGAGCTATTTTAGTAATTCATACCCCATAAGTTACCGTTTGCTTACCTTGAAAGTTAGCAAAAAGGAAAGCAAAAAAAATACCCGTTAGGGTATCAATCACTTTACGAGTTTAGCAGGCAAGAAACTAGCACCAGCAAGGTGCTTTTTGATTTCGCTTCCTTATTCTACATTTACTTAGTATTTAAAACTCTGACTATATCAAAAAAGTACCTAATATAGGTACTTTCAAAATGTTAACTTTTCATTACTTACTTTAGTTGACAAAAAGTCTCTTATTCCTGTTCTTGGTCCTGATGTTGTTTATCATCATTAAGTTTACCTACTATAAACACAGCAATAAACGTCGCAGCACCCGACAAAAGTAGTCCAAGTCCTGATACTTTCTTATCATAAAAAAGTAAGAATGTTCCTGATACTATAATCATCACTGCAATAACAAATGCAAAAATAACACCTAGTAAACTGTCTCGGTTATTTGCATTAACTATTTTGTCTTCTTGATTCCTACGGTGCTCTGATTGTTTCTCTGCCATTATCATAATTCTATTGGCACCGTCAGGTATAACGTCATTAAATTCTCTCAATAATTGTGGATGAGGTATCGGTCCGGAGTAAGTCATACTTCGATAACCACCGGTAAGTAGTTCTTGCGCAACCTCTTCTTGAACATCATCTGGTTGACTAGTAAGAAATGCTGTAGCCTCTTCAACAGTTAGTTGATTATTAGGCTTGCTTTTTGACTTTTTCTTTGAACTGGTCATAAGCTCTCCAGATATCCTTTCCAGTTATATACCAATCACTACAAATCGCTTTTCTATCAGACTCCTCAGGAGATGCTGATTTTATATATACTCTTTTATTCCTTGTGGATGCAATATCAAAAACCCGAGATGTACCCGATATAAAGCTGTTATCTACAACTCGAAAAGTTGTTTTTCTATTCATGATTTGCCTCCTTATCCATGCTATTACTTATATAGAATAATATCTATACCTTACATATTATACACCCGAAAATAGTTTTTGTCACCATATTTTATTGTGCGAATTTTCTAAAAATATATCTTCAAAAAGTTAGTAGTGATTGCAGTGGAAAAGTAATATTTTATATTTAGTACGTTTTTTTAGTTCCTTTATTATATCCGATACCTTTTCTAAACTCAATGTTTCGTGAGGCTCAACTCGTTCACCGTCTAAAACGTAGTCATGAATCTTACCACTATTTCGGACAATCTGGACAGTGTCACCTTTAATAAAACCGTTGTCCATAGCCTCTTTAAATTCATCATAGATTAGCATTATATTATTCTCCTTTCCTATACTATTCGTAATTGATACAGAAAAATACGTATCTTTTTAAGTAATTCTATTATAGCGAAAAATGTTAGCAAACATTAGCATAAATTGGTATAGACACCCTATAAAAAACTGGAAAAATTGCGCGTGATGTAAGACAACACCTTGTAGTGGCTCTCCAGACAGCAATATAGGGGCGGGGGTGCATTTAAAAATAGCCCGAATGTTATCGGACTATTCTTTGTCTAGGGCGTATTAAGAACGTTATAGTGGTGTTTTATACCGACATTTTCCAACAATTAAGGCGTTTTATATCAACTTTTTTCAACTTTTTATACCACGCGCTCCATTTATCGCACCCTTTTTTGGAACGCTCTGCTTACTTAAACCCTTGATATATCTAGCTTTTTTTAACATTCAAACCGTCTAATATGTAGTATTTGTTTGTTTTGTAAATTGCACACCACTTCATATTGTCTCACAATCTCGAACCATTCAGCCAAAAGCTATCACCTTTTTTTAGTATACTTCAAAAACTTCTTATAGTGCCTGTGGATATCTAGACAAGTACCGCAACTAAAATACAAATACCGTTTATAAAGCAACCTGCACCGCCTCCCACAATCAGGGTAAAGAGCGTTTCATTCTAATATTTTCTAACATTTATGGTTTCCATTCCCATATTTTCCAACAATTAGGGCGTTTTGTACCAACATTTACCAACATTTCCCTATAATTAGGGCGTTAAGAACGTTCACCGCTCCATGTAAAGAGTAACTAGAAAAATCAAGATCATATCATAGTTTAATCCCACTTAACCATAAGTCTTCACCTTTGCGCCAATATTGATAATACTTATCTCTATGCTTGTAATAAGTTTTCCAGTGCATTCCTTTTGGCTTATCGGGAAAATCGGGTGTTAAGTAGTCCTTCGCCTCGTATTCAGGCACTATCTTTTGAGCTTCCTTAACTGCCTGCTCCCAGTAATAAACACAGTCGGTCTTGCTTCGGTTTAATGTTCTATTATGAAATCCTAGACACTTACGACATGATAAGGCTTCGCAATACCAATATAAGCTCGTTCTAGCCTCTCCACAGTTAGGACAATATAAATAATAGCGATAGCCTCCATAGTTTAATGACTGCCGTTTTAGGGGCATTTCTTGACCGTTATAAACTATGGTCAACTTATCCATCTAGCCATACCTTAGTTTTGCCGTGTGCCATCTTCGCCTTGGTTAGGTTGCTAGCTTTGAGAACGTCTATAAACGCTTTTAATTCAATTTCTATCACTTTGACACCTCGCCTTATATATGGACAACCCAACTATTCAAACAAATCAACTAGTTCACCGTTTCGATAGTTTTCAGCAAAAGCTAAACAAGCAAGGTTAACTAGCTCTTGAAATCTTGTTTTAGCATAGCCTAATTCTTGACCGATAACCCAGTTTGGTGCTGGTGGGTGTTGTAAGAAACGGCGATAGATAATAACCCTGTAGCGTTTATCAACGATGTTTCTGTGTGCTTCCTCAATAGCTTCCAGCTCATTTATGGCACTCATTCGTCTTACTGCCAGTGTTTCAACAATGTTACTGCGGTTATTGTTCTTAGAACGTGGCTCAAAGGTATAATTTGCCGTTATACGCTGTTCAGCGCTATCGTGTGCAATCTCTCGCCATCGTGGGTATTCTCGCAACTTCTTTTTAGCATTCTTGATTGTCTCTTTCTCGTTGATTTCCATTAGTTCCATGATTTATCCTCTTTGTTATACTAGTTAAAAGCGCTTGGATAAAGTATCAAAAAGAGGCTTTCACCTCTCTGTTCAATCTTTGGCTAGTA
>OKER01000111.1_pt1 | contig 24468 bp, 26 predicted proteins | sample 1610031 | NCBI WGS metagenome assembly OKER01 (sample SAMN04436611, study PRJEB24849) | human gut metagenome | biome: human gut; feature: NICU; material: stool | host: Homo sapiens | place: USA: Saint Louis, MO | collected 2009-12-31
ACAATCGCACTTTTACTTTCCTCATCCTCAGTGTTAAAATAAAATCATAATGAAATAAAAATTTTTATAAATAAAGGAGGCACTATGGAATCAGCAATTACACGTGATAAGGCTTTTGAGCTTTTGAAACAATATAACAAAGAACCTTTTCACATCCAGCATGCACTGACAGTGGAAGGTGTCATGAAATGGTATGCAAACGAACTAGGCTTCGGACAGGAAGAAGACTACTGGGGCATCACAGGACTTCTTCATGATATTGACTTTGAACTTTATCCGGAAAAACACTGCCAAAAAGCACCGGAGCTCCTGCGGGCAGGAGGTATTGGAGAAGATATGATCCGCTCTGTCTGTTCCCACGGCTATGGGATCTGTTCCGATGTCCGGCCTGAACATGAAATGGAAAAAGTCCTGTTTGCGGCCGACGAACTGACCGGTCTGATCGGTGCTGCTGCATTAATGCGTCCTTCTAAAAGCGTACAGGATATGAAACTATCCAGTGTCCGCAAAAAGTTTAAAGATAAAAAGTTTGCGGCAGGATGTTCCCGGGATATAATTTCACAAGGAGCTGAGAACCTCGGCTGGGAGCTGAATGAACTACTTGAAAAAACGATTCTTGCCATGCGTTCCTGCGAAGATCAGATCCGGCAGGAAATGCAAAAATATGAACAGTAGGAGGTAATCCACCATGTGTATTAACAAAAAAAGACAAGCAGATGTTACCCTACATGCAGAGCCGAACAAAAAAAGTGCCGACTGCATGGAGTAAACAGGCACTTTTGATATGCGGCTTTGCATCCAAGAACAACGATGTTTAAGGAAACGAGGCCAAATATGAAATATAAAAATGCATCTTCCCTTCTTCCTGCGGCCCTTGTGGAACAACTTCAGGACTACCTGCAGGGAGAATATTTATATATTCCTAAAAAAGAAGATCAGCATAAAAGCTGGGGTGACCAGACCGGAAGCCGGCTCAGGATCAGCAAACGCAATGCCTGTATCCGGAGAGATTTTCAGCTTGGGAAGTCAATAGAAAATCTGTCAGAGACATATTTTCTATCTGTACACACTATCAGGAAGATTATATACAGCAAATAAAATATCTGGAAAAAGTGCGGTTTATAGATTGGAAACCGCACTTTTGTTTTGCGCATGAAACTTTCTGAATCCATAAGTATAAAATGATTCTGTATCAATTCGTATATTGAGGGAAACTTATCTCTCTGATATTCTTTGATGCAGGAGGTGTTACTTATGAAACAAAATAGAAAGACTGCATCATTTGGATTTGCACAAACGGATATTGCCCCGAGCATATCCGTAGAAATGGTTGGATTTTCAAGAACAAACAATAAATCAAGGGGTGTTCTTCATCCATTGAAAGCACAAGTCCTGATATTCAGGACCGCAGATAAAACAATATGTCTGACAGCCATCGACAGTCTGGGATTTACCGTAAAATTAACGTCTCAATTAAGGAAGCAGATATCAAATGTACTGAATGTTCCCGTTGACAACATCATGATCTGCTTTTCCCATACTCACTCTGCTCCGAATGCTGCAGCAGAAAGTGCCTATTTTACCTTCGTGTGTGACCATATATGTTCTGCCCTGAAAACGGCCCTGAAAAATATGAAACCATTCTATGCCGGATGGGGTATTGCAGAACATGACATTGGAGTCAATCGGAGATCCGGAAAAGTTTTAAGAGATCCCCGTCTGGGAGTTTTAAAGCTTTCCAAGCCCGATGGCAGTCCGGCACTGCTCCTGCTTCGGGTATCCGCCCATGCAAATGTCCTTACAAGTGACAACTATAAAATTTCTTCCGATTATTTCGGCGTAACCAGGCAAAAACTTTCCGATTCATTTGGATGTCCGGTTATGATGATTCAGGGGGCATCCGGAGATCTCCGCCCCAGATTCCAACAGGAAAATGCAGAGTTTATGGAGGTTTATGGTGTAGACGCCTTAGAAAAACCATATACTGCCGAAGAAAAAGAAAAATATTTCAGACAGAGCACAGAATCCTTAAACAAAATGGCAGAATCCATATTTCAGTCTGTTGCTTCCATCTTTACTGCTTTAAAAACAATACCGATATACCGTCTTTCTATGTGTTCTGTAAGACACAGTTTCACAGCCGATGTTCCGCCTTTGAACCGGGCTGCTGAAATCGCGGCTGAAGCAAAGGAAAAGGCCAGGATTGACGGAACAGGATGGCTGCAGGAGGTCCGCAGGCTGCACCATGAACACATCCCTGCTCAGACAGCAGACATTGAATTTCAATATTTTTTATTGAATGAAGGATGTCTCTGCGGTGTTCCCAATGAAATCATGTGCGAAATATCTCTGGATGCGTGGCATCGGTCAAAGGATTCCCTTCTTTTCCTAAACGGCTATACCAATGGGATTGACAGTTACCTTCCCACAGCTGAGGAATATGATGAGGGCGGTTATGAAGTCCTCTGGTCTAATCTGATCTATTATCCTTATCACGGAAGGGTCATGCCGCTGAACCGGGAATCTGCCCGCCGGATGGCATCCTTTGTACTGGCTGACCGAAAGAATCTTCTGGCGGATTAGTCTGCCCCTATTCTTTTTTCTGCCTGATGTGAAGTCTTCCAGGCTTTGTCATGATTGTTTTCCATGACAGGGTGTAATCTCAGCTGATACTGCCCGCCGTGCTGACGGACCGTCCGGCTCAGTTCCCCGTAAACCAGTTCCCGTTTCTTCTGCTGGGAAACAGGAATACTGATGTCCGCCGTTATGAGAATGTTTGCCCCAGATTTGATCAAATAAAAATGATGGATGTTTAATAATCGATGGATTTCTTTCGCTTTCTCTTTTAAATCTTTTTTTATTTCCTGTATCTCAGGAGACTCTTCTGCCATTATATCCGCCTGGACCGTACAGCTGCATCCAAACTTCTGCTCTATTTCTATAGAAAGCTCTGAGGCCCGGGCGCAGACAGTATTTTCTGTTCCAAGAACCTTTGCCGAGACCACATAATGGTTGAGCCCGTAGTCATGAATCATTAATTCATAACAACTCTTGATGCCTTTCTTTTGCATTATCATCTCTTCTATCTTTTCTGCTATGGAACTATCGGCCTGCATACCGATTACTTTCTGTACAATGTCTGAAAAACTTTTGACTCCATTGAATATAATCAGTGCCGCCACTCCGACCCCGCACCATCCATCTATTTTTCAGGAAGTAAATTCTGCGGCGAGTGCTGAAACCAGTACTGCGGATGTAGCGAGTGCATCGGCCAGTGAATCATTTGAAACAGCTTTTAATGTCTCTGACTGCCGCCGCTCTCCTGCCCGCTTTTGTATAAAATGCATCCATATTTTAATAAATACAGACAGGAGCAGCACAATAAATACAGAACCCGGATACTGGGACTGCTGTCCTTGATATACGGCGGACCCAGAGGATTTGAGCAGTTCTAATCCTATCGTGATTACCGATGCAGAGGTCAGCATGCCAAGGATCCATTCCAGTCTCCCGTGTCCAAACGGATGATGTCTTCCAGCGCCGCATCCTGCCGCCCAGAGCCCAAGCATCGTGACAGCCGATGTCCCCGCATCTGTCAGGCTGTTCCATCCGTCTGCGGTTATCGTTACAGAATGGCTGACAGCGCCGGCTCCAAATTTCACCGCACACAGCAATAAGTTTAATGCAATTCCCAGCACGGTAAGTCCGAAAATACCGATCCCTTTCTTTTCCCCTTTCATATATTTTCCTCCTTCATCTGTTCCATAGACCGGCTGCCGTTTTGGATTCCCAATATTTCATTCATCTTCCATGCAAACCACAGAGTCATCAGTGCCGAACAGATATCCGCCGCCGGCTGAGCCCACACAATCCCTGAAAGTCCGAAGAGTTTTGGAAGGATTAAAATACACGGAAAGAAAAAGATCCCCTGCCTTCCTAAACTCAGAATACTTCCGGCACCGCTTCTCCCTGCCGACAGATATAGGGAGGCATAAACCATCTGAAACCCAAAAGTAAGAAACATCAGCGCATTCAGCCTCAGTGCTTTTCCTCCAAGGGCCAGCATCTGAGGGTCAGTTCCAAACAGCCCGATTACCTCTCCGGAATACAGAATACATAGAAATGACATGAGAATACAAAAGGCAGTAGACCATAAACTGCACAGCTTTACCGCCTTCCTGAGCCGTTCATACTGCCCTGCACCAAAGTTAAAACCTGCAAACGGCTGAAATCCCTTCATAAAGCCAAAGACGATATAGATACCGACCGTCATGACCCGGCTGACGGCACCCATTGCTGCGACTGCATAATCCCCGTACTCTTTTGCCGCCGTATTTGTAAGGCCCAGTGCAGCACTGGCAAACAGCTGAAAGGTCAGGACAGGAATTCCTATTTTTAAAATTTCCTTATAAACAGCACCTTTTATTGTAATTTTACGGATGGACGGTTTCAGCACACCCTTTTGTTTTCTCAGGTAATACACATACATCAATGAATTGACACAAAGAGAAATAACCGTAGCTGCGGCGGCTCCGCGGATTCCCATATGCAGTCCGTATATCAGAATCGGATCCAGGATCAGGTTCGTCACACTTCCGGCCATCATAGCCGCCATTGTAAATCGCGTTGATCCCTGAGCCGTCAGAAGGTTATTCATGGTCACATTAAATACATTGAGTATAGAACCGGAAACATAAATTACAGAATATTCTCTGGCATAGGGTAAGATCGTTTCTGTAGCTCCAAGTGCCGACAATACTGGTGTCAAAAAGCACAGGATCAGGCCAATAACTGCCGCTCCTGTCAATAGTCCGGAAAATAAAGCCGTTGAGGCTGTCTGGTCAGCCAGAGTGTACTCCTTCTCCCCGAGCAGCCGGGAAATATAGGAGGACGCCCCTGCACCGAACATCATCCCCAGTCCGATGACCAGCTGGACAACAGGGAAAACCACAGAGACTGCGCCCATTTGGCTGGTTCCCAATCCTCCCACAAAATAAGCGTCCACGGCATTATACAGAGCTGAGATCAGCATACCGATCATCGTGGGGATACCTAGTTTCATCAGCGCCTTTGACACTTTTTCTTCTCCTAAAAGAAAGTTCGTTTTCGTTGTTTGTTCCATTTTTCTTACCTCCAAAAGTATTTTTTATCTGAACGGATCACTTTTCCGTACAAATCAGAAGAATTATAATATTGAATATATATTCAATATTGTTCAATAAAAAAGGGAACCGGCTCAAAAACCGATTCCCTGCAAATACATCTTCGATATTTTATTTAGTAATTCCATAGCCCATTCCTCGCTTTCATAATGGTATGCAATTTGAAGCAGCGCATCTACAAAATTGTTGGCTACAATATGCACAAACACCGGATCATGGTTTTTTAACATGTCTTTGTGTGAATTCAGATGATGCTCAATTTCACTGACTAAGCGCTCTTTTTCATCCTCATATTTGGTCTTTGTGCTCTTATCCATCATAATAATCAATTCCCTGCGGTGTCTGAAAAGAGTCCGGATACAGTTCTCTTCCATTTGGCTCAGATACTTATAGTCTTGATAGTCCGGAGAGCCGCCATGTTTCATGACCCGTTTCCAGTCAAAACAAACCGGCCTTAAAACTTCATCAAACAAAGCCTCTTTATTTTTATAATAGGAATAGATCAGTCCGGCGGGAATCCCTGCCCTGCCGGCAATGTCCCGTATCGTTGTGCGGACATATCCATGGGTAAAAAACTCTTCCAGTGCAGAATCAAGAATACACTGACGTATTTCATCTTTTAAGACTTGTGCCATAGCGCCTCCTAATATTGAACTTTAATTCAATATTATAAGAAAGCCGGGATTTTGTCAACTATTGTTTCATCTTTGCTACAAATTTCATCTTGATGACTGACGGCAGCAGACAAAGCAGTTTGTTTCTCCATCCGGGAATGAAAATACTCTTATTTTTCATCAGGCTGTGATATGCATGCCGGGCCACATTCTCCGGATTCATGGCACCCTTTGGAATTTTGGCTCCCTCTCTTTGAAAGAAACCTGTCTTTGTAGCACCGGGACATAATGTGCAAACCTGTATTCCATGTTTTGGCCTCATATCTTACTGCACGGCTGTAACTTAAAACAAAAGCTTTGCTCGCAAAAAAGCTGGAAGTATAAGGACCCGGCTGAAATGCCCCTGTGGAAGAAACGTTGAGCACCTTTCCGCTTCCCTTCTGATACCGGTCTTTAAGAAACAGCTTCGTAAGTTCTGCAAGCGTCATCATATTTAAGATCAGCATATTACGGTCTTCTTCTATACCAATGTTTTGTGTTTCTCCTTTCAATCCGTATCCTGCGTTATTGACGAGAACAGAAATTTCAGAATGACCTCCTGTTATTTCTTTGTAAAGTTCCTCTGCAGCCCCAAACTTAGACAAATCCTTTTTGTATGTTTCTACTTCTGTGTGAAATTCTTCTGACAAACTGTTTTTTACCATAGACAATTTCTCACTGTTTGAAGCTGCGATTAGAATTCCAAAACCATTTTGGGCAAAAACTCTCGCAAGTTCATATCCAATACCGCTGGTTCCGCCTGTGATTAATACATATTCCATAAAAATCTCCTTACTTACATGCATTGTAATCAAAAGGAGCATATCTGTCATTCACATAGGTGAATCCATCTGTTTTTTTATACGGCACAAGGAGCCCGGGCGGATTCCCAAATAAGATGCCAGATGCTTTTGGCTGAGACGGCCAGCCAGTTTGGATTCTTCCAAAAGAAAATCTATATATCGTTCAGAGGCGCTTAGGGTCAGCAGGCCCCTTTCCCGTCTTTCTGCTTTCTTCAAGGCACGCTGGGTAAACTCATTGATGACTTTAAGAATCGTTTCATCTTCATTTCTGTTAGCATTGAGAAAGGAATAAGGTATCTTTACGCAAATACACGTTTCTAATGTCTCGATTGTGAAAGTCGCTTTTCCTGATTTTCTGAGTCTTTCTGTACAGGCAAACTCCCCTTCTGCCGCAAAGCATTTTGACATATCATTCCCTTCTGAGTCTATATAATATCCCCTCATGAGACCTTCAGCGATAAAGTAAATGAAACCAGGTTCCTCTCCCTGGTAAAGGACAGTGCAGCCCTTTTCTAACAACACAGTCTCCGCTGATCGATCAAGAGTCCGGCTGAAATTCGCCGGCAGGGAAAGCTTTAATCCACACTCTAAATATTCACTTGGTTTTTTCATTTAAATCACCTGTCTTATGATACGTTCATTTTACGGTTTCTTGACATCTTTTTATTATATAGTTATAATTATAACAGTTATAAATAGAACTATATAGAAAGGAATGCATTTGATGCAGAATCATGTTTTAACCTATGCCAATCATTTCAAACATCTGTACCGCCAGACATTTCAGCCCTTGTCGGAACAATATGAAATGTCTCAGCTGGAAATTGATATTTTGCTCTTTCTGAAAAACAATCCCCGGAATAATACCGCCAAGGAAATCTCAGTCATGCGGGGGTTTGCAAAATCCAATGTTTCAAAAGCCGTGGAATCTCTCAGGATACAGGGTTATCTGACCACCTCTCCTGATCCCGGTAACCGGAAGGTCCGCCGTCTGTATCTGGCTGAGGAAATGCAGAACAGAATCGACGCCCTTTCAAAGTGCCAGGAACAATGTTTCGCACTTCTCCTCGATGGATTTACAGAAGAGGAGCGGCTCAAGCTGCAGGAATTTTTCAGCAGGATCGACGAAAATATTACAAAGTCACTAAATCATAAAAAACACGAAGTATGAGGTAACAGCTATGTTGTATAAATTTATCATTTGTTTTTTAGCCGGAATCGGCGCAGGATTGGGGACAGGCTTCGCTGGAATGAGTGCAGCTGCAGTCATAAGTCCCATGCTGATCACTTTTCTTGGAATGAATCCATATATGGCAGTGGGCATTGCCCTGGCAAGCGATGTTTTTGCCAGCGCAGTTTCAGCTTATACATATGGAAAACACAAAAATCTGGATATTAAAAACGGACTGGTCATGATGATTTCTGTGCTTTGCTTTACACTAGTCGGCAGCTATATTTCCAGCCTTGTACCAAGCACTGCTATGGGCGGATTTTCTACATTCATGACTTTGCTGCTGGGAATTAAATTTATTGTCCGTCCTGTTATGACCACAAAAAGCAGTATGGATTTGGTGGATGCAAAAAAAAGATTTCTTCAGTCTGTTCTCTGCGGATCTGTCGTCGGTTTTATCTGCGGATTTGTAGGAGCGGGCGGAGGCATGATGATGCTCCTTCTGCTGACCAGTGTCTTAGGGTACGAACTCAAAACTGCTGTTGGAACCAGTGTATTTATCATGACATTTACTGCTCTGACCGGATCTCTGAGTCATTTTGCCATCGGCGGACGCCCGGATATGCTAAGCCTGCTTTTCTGCGTGCTGAGTACATTTCTCTGGGCAAGAGTAGCAGCGAAGTTTGCAAACAAAGCTTCGGCGATCGTATTAAACCGGGCAACCGGTGCGGTCCTTACGGTGCTTGGACTGGCGATTGTCGCAGTGAATTACCTTTAATCAAAAGGGCCGGATCCACTAAGGTGAGCCGGCCCTTTTGAATGCATCGATTTATCTGGTTCCATCTATCATATAAAGCAGTGCATTTACAATACACGCCGCAATATTGCTCCCGCCTTTTCTTCCCCTTGCCACAATATACGGAACTTCAGCATCCATGATCAGTTCTTTTGACTGGACCACATTGACAAATCCCACGGGAACCCCTATTACCAGATGAGGATCCAGTTTCCCTTCCCTGATCAGCTCATACAGCCTGACCAGTGCCGTCGGGGCATTTCCAACTGCAAAAATGAACTTCTCACCTAAAGCCGCCGCTTTGTCCATACTCGCCACAGCCCTTGTGGTGCCGTTTGCTTTTGCTGCTTCTGCAACATCCTCATCGGACATAAAACAGTGGACCGTTCCCCCATACCGGGCCAGTTTCTTTTTATTAATGCCTGCCCTGCCCATCTGCGTATCTGTCACAATGGACGCGCCGTTTTTGATGGCATCTATGGCAAGTGATACTACATGATCCGAAAAGCAAAGATTTTTTGCATAATCAAAGTCGGCGCTAGTATGAATACAGCGCTTTACGATAGGTTCAGTTCCGGGAATCAGCGAAAAAGCCCTCAATTCCTCTGTTATGATCTCAAAACTTCTTGCCTCTATCTGGGCAGGCTCCACATTCTCAAGTTTAATTTTCATCAGTCTTCTGCTCCTTTATGAAGGATTTCATATATTTTTTCCATATCCAGATGCTTTCTCAGTTCATCTGCCAGCAGATCATACTGATCTTCCTTTAACTGCCGGTAATCCGTCGCCGGAGCATCGGAAAGATCGATCCCTTTCTTTTCTCCAATGGCACGGACAATCTTTTCCGCCGTATCCGAGAGGTCAAAAATGCCATGTAAATAAGTGCCGTAGACATTTCCTACCCAGGTTCCGCAAAGCTTTGTGACGCCGTTACCTTTATCCTCAAAAAACGTCAGCGGTTTTGCATTGCCGTGCTGTGAAGAGATTCCCATGTGAATTTCATATCCTTCAAAGGGAGCTCCTGAGATTGGATACAAATCTCCATCCAGCTTAAGAAATCTTCCTTTGACCCGGCTTCTTGTTTTTTGTTTGGAAAAGACGGTGTCGATCGGGAGCAGTCCCATTCCTTTAACCAATCCTCCTGTCTCCACATGATGAGGGTCAGACAGTACTTCTCCCAGCATCTGATAGCCTCCGCAGATTCCAAAAATAATCGTTCCCCGGTATGCTTCTTTGAGGATCATATTTTCCAGGCCGGACTGACGGAGCCACAGGAGATCCTCAATGGTATTTTTGCTTCCCGGAAGCAGGATCATATCCGGATCTCCGAGTTCTCCCGGGGTTTTCACATAACGCAGTGAAACATTTGGAATGAGTTCAAACACGTTAAAGTCCGTAAAGTTAGAAATCCTTGGAAACCGGATCACAGCAATGTCGACCAATTCCTTTTTTGTTTTCCGGTCGAACTTCTCGCTCAGACTGTCCTCATCATCTAATTCAAGATTCATATAAGGGGTAACCCCCACGACCGGGATCTGCACTTTTTCTTCCAGCATCTCAACGCCGGGATCCAGGATCGTTTTATCTCCCCGAAACTTGTTGATAATCATTCCTTTCACTCTTTTTTGTTCTTCCTCTGTCAGCAGCATCATGGTTCCGGTCAGCTGTGCAAAGACGCCTCCCCGGTCGATGTCTCCCACTAGAAGTACAGGTGCATTGGCCAGTTCTGCCATGCCCATATTGACGATATCGTCCTGTTTCAGATTAATCTCTGCCGGACTCCCCGCACCTTCTATGACAATCATATCATATTCCCTGCTCAGAGCATCAAATGCCTTTTGGATTTCAGGAATCAGCGTTTTTTTATATGCAAAATAATCTCTGGCGCTCATATTGCCAAGGACTTTCCCATTTACAATCACCTGAGAGCCGGTATCGCTGGAGGGCTTTAAAAGAATCGGATTCATATAGACAGACGGTTCGATTCCCGCCGCCTCTGCCTGCATAACCTGGGCACGTCCCATCTCCAGTCCGTCCTTTGTTATGTATGAGTTCAGTGACATATTCTGAGACTTAAACGGAGCGGTTTTATAGCCATCCTGCTTCAATATCCTGCAAAGCCCTGCTGTGATAAGACTTTTCCCGACGTTTGACATCGTTCCCTGAATCATGATTGTCTTTGCCATGCTGTTTCTCCTTTCGTGAACGCCTGAAGTGTCCGGATAAACCGCCGGTTTTCCTCTTCTGTCCGGACTGCGATCCTGAACCATCCTTTTGAAAGCCCCTCATAATTCCGGCAATTCCTGATCAGAATTTGATTTGAGAGACAATATTCATAGAAATCCTCCGGGCCTTTGAAAAATATATAGTTGGCTCTGGACCCGTAAATTCGAAAGCCTGCTTCCTCCAATGCTTTCTTTAAAATATGTTTCTGTTCAGACACGAACCGGACTGACCGTTTTAAGTAGGACTGCTCCGACAAAGCCGCTGTTCCTGCGGCCTGGGCAGGAGACGACACTCTCCATGGCTGGGTCACTTCCGTCATTTTTAAAAGGACCTTTTCGTCGGAACAGATACCGTACCCGAGACGGAGACCGGCCATGGCATAGCGCTTTGTAAATGCTTTCAGCAAAAAAATATGGCGGTTATATTTCAGGCAGCCTGCCAGTTCATAGTCCTGTCCTTTCGGGACAAAATCCAGGAAACACTCGTCCACTGCAAAAAATACCTGATGTTCTCTGCACTTTTGTGAGAGTTTCAGCAGCATTTCCCTGTCGGTCAGTTCTCCTGTGGGATTGTTTGGATTGCACAAAAACACCATATCCAAAGCCGGTGTGATTTCTGAAAGGATCTTCTCTGTCACACGGAATTCTTCCTGTTCTGTCAAATAAAAATAGGTTATCTGACAGCCCACACTTTTCAGTGCCTGTTCATATTCTGCGAAGGTCGGAGCTAAGATCAAAGCTTTCTTAGGCTTTAACGCCAGTGTCAGGGCGAAAATAAGATCTGCAGCGCCGTTGCCGCAGATCAGCCAGGACTCAGGAACCTGTTCCCACTCTGATAATGCCTTTTTTAATTTGCTGCAGTGAACGTCCGGGTAATGTTCGATTCCTTCGGCCGATTTCCGAACAGCTTCTTTGACACTCTCCGGCGTTCCAAGAGGATTTACATTGGCGGAAAAATCAGTTATATGCCCGTGACGGTAAATATCTCCCCCGTGTATATGTTTCTTCATGCCGCTCCTCCTTCCGGTCAAAACTTCCATCCGATACACATAAGTATAATCCCAAAAACGGCGGCTGCCAAGAGGCTGCATCCGTACATAAGGCCGTTGGCTCTTTTTATATCTTCCGGCTCCGGGTGTCTTAAATCATCGCCTATGGTTGGTTTTTCATAAAGTTTTCCAAAGTACCAGGCATTTCCTGCCAGCTGGATATGCAGGGCTCCCGCTGTCACGGCTTCCGTGTGGGCAGCATTGGGACTCTTATGGTTTCTTTTGTCTCTCCTGTAAATCCGTCTGGCCGCCGGCACATCATTTCCGGTAAAAATACAGGCAGCAATCATAAACCATGCAGACAGCCTTGCAGGGATATAATTTGCCAGGTCATCCAATTTCGCCGGATATCTGCCAAAATTCAGATATTGTTCATTCTTATAGCCCACCATGGAATCCATCGTGTTGATGGCTTTGTAGAGAAACATCAGCGGAACACCGCCTAATGTCATATAAAATAACGGGGCCACGACTCCATCCGATGTATTTTCCGCCACGGTCTCCACGGCGGCCTTTATAACACCGGTCCGGGTTAGTTCTTCTGTATCTCTTCCGACGATCATGGAAACTGCCTTTCTGGCCCCTAAAAGAGATCCTTCGGTAAGCTCTCTGTAAACTTTCATACTTTCATCTTTCAAGCCTCTTGCCGCCGTCAGCTGATAACAGAAAAAAGACTCCAAAAGAAACCCTGCCGCCTGGCTCCATCCGTACAGTATTTTCAAAGCAAAAAACGGAAGGGCGAAGGATGCGGACCCGATCAGGAGGATCAGAAGAATTCCTCCCGCCCGTTCTCCTCGTGGTGTCTGAGGAAAAACAGACCGGATTCCTTTTTCCGCCGCTGATATGGCAGAACCGATCAGGCGGACGGGATGACAGAGCCAGCGGGGATCGCCGAACAGGAAGTCCAGGAAAAACCCAAACAATAATGCTGCTGCTCTTACTTCCATATGTCTGATCCCTCTTTTCTGATATAGATTTCATGACTGCCTATGACCCATTGTTTCTCATCCGTCTCTATTTCATATCCCTCCAGATTTTTTACCTGCCAGTCAAAATAATCCCTGTGAGGGACGGCAAATCCGTCTAAAATACTCATGATCGTTCCTCCATGGACTACCATTGCAAAAGTTCTATATTGATACTGTATGCAGTGCTCTATGCATAGAGAAAACCCTTCAAGACACCTGGCCTGAAATTCTTCTCTGCTCTCTCCCCCAGGAAAAGGGAGGGTTCCGTTGCTGTCGATCCATTCCTGATACTTCGGTTCATCGGATAACTCTATGTAGTTCTTTCCCTCAAAAATGCCGAAATCACACTCAGCGAAATGTTCCCGGATCACCGGCTTTTTCCCGCGGTAAAGAAGTCCGGCAGTCTGTATACACCGCCTCATAGGGCTTGTATAGACCACGTCTGTCTGCGGATATATCCGGTCCAGACACAAGGAGATCCCTTCCGGGCTTAAATTTTCATCTGTTCTTTTTCCAGCATAGCGGCCTGAAGCATTACTCTCTGTCATGCTGTGCCGGATCACGTATCCTCTGATCATCCCTTTATCACCGTCCCTATTCCGCACACGACCCGGTGCACTTCACTGCTCATCCCGGCCAGACAGGTAAGAAGCCTTCCCTCTGTCTCCCTGAAATTCCGGTCAAATGCATTCGCCGGCACAACACCGCAGCCGAGTTCATTAGCTATAAGGACCAGCTCCGGGTTTGCCTCAAAAATTTTCCTGGCTTCCTGTTCATAATCCTTTATATCCGGCAGTTTCCGCCTGACCCATTCATGAAAATGATACAGGCATTGGCAGGAATAAATCTCCTCCAAAGAACAATCCGCTCCGTCTGTCATCTGATTTCCCGGAATGCCGGTGACCCTTTCCGCATATTGTTTTTTTCCTTGAAATGCTCCTCCTATGATGATGATCATGACTGCTCCTTTACATTATTTTCTCTATTACGGCCAGGCATATGGCCGCAGACAGCTCACATATCTGCAGAAACCACCCTGCGAGATCTCCTGTAATGCCGCCAAACTGTTTCATCGACATCCGGTAATACCAGGCAAAGGATAAAATGGCTCCTCCAATACACAAAAGTCCGGCAGCAGGATTTAAGAGACACATGGCGGCCGCAGACCCTGCCGCTGTCACAGCCGAGACTCCGCGCACCGCTCTTTTGTGGGCAGTCCCCGAAAAGGATGCCGCAAGCCCTGTTTCTTTTGCCATGGGAAAAGATGCGATGGAAAAGGCACTCAGCGCCCGTGACAGCACGAATCCCCAGGAAAGAATCAAAAGATTTCCTCTTCCGATCTCACTGAGGGCGCCTCCATAAGCAATAAAATAACCCACGCATGAGAGAACGGCAAATGCTCCGCAGTGGGGATCTTTTAAAATCAGCAGCTTTTTTTCTCTGTCCCGGCAGGACCCTAAAGCGTCTGCGGTATCCATGAATCCATCCATGTGGATGCCTCCGGTGACAATGACCGGGATCAGAGCCAGGCCGGCAGTGCGGGCCAGGATACCCAAGTTCAAAAAGCTGCTGAAATCGGACCAGCAGATGACAAGAAGCCCCACAATCCCCCCAACTGCCGGAAAAAAACAAAGGGTATATTTCATATATTCTTTTGTCCACTCACTTTTCGGCACAGGAATCCTGGAATACATGGAAAATGCGATTTTAAAGCTGTTCCAAAGCTGCTTCATTTTTTGTCTCATCCTTTCTGTCTCAGCGGAATCCCGCATACTACTTCCACCACCCGGTCTGCCATTTCTGCCATCCGGCAGTTTAAATCCCCAAGATATTTCTGATAGAGGATCGTTTCGGCTCCATATTCTATTCCGTCTGAAAAAATCTCATTTGTGACAATACATACATCCTCTGCAGATGCCAGAAGATGTTCTATACCGGAAAGAATGGATGCTCTTGTATCAGCACCTGCTCCCTCTTCTGTAAACATTTCGTTGGCCGTAAGGTTTGACATACAGTCCAGCAGCACATGGCACTCCTCAGGAAGACAGAGATCAGAAAGGCCGGTAAAACATTCTAAGGTGACAAACCCTTTGTCCCGTCTCATCTCCCGGTGTCTTTGGATCTTCTTTCTGGTCTCCTCATCAAACGGCATCATCGTTGCTATATAGATTTTCGGATCGTTCCAGGAATCTGCAAGACTCTCTGCATATTCTGATTTTCCGCTGCCGCTGCCGCCGGTGACTAAGGTAAACATCCTGCCCTCCTTTCAGCTGAGAGGAACATACTGTTCCACGTTGATTTCATCAAAGGTGCTCATTTTTTCATAGACATCCAATGCCGTGTCCAGTAAAGGAAACAGCATAAGAGCCCCTGTCCCTTCTCCAAGGCTCATGCCGCAGTCAAGGCAGGCGTCCAGACCAAGCGCATCCAGCAGCAGTCCTGCCGCCGGCTCCTTTGACTTGTGGGAAGGAAGCATATAATGGACTGCGTCAGGACAGATTTTCATTGCCGCCAGAGCCGCTGTCCCGGAAATAAAACCGTCGATCACAATGGGAAGTCTTACTGCCGCTCCGCCCAGGAAGAATCCCGTCAGAGCGGCCAGATCAAAACCGCCGACTTTGGATAGGACATCCAGCGGATCCTTCCTGTCTGGCTGGTGCAGGTTTACTGCCTGTGTAATCACCTGAATCTTGCACCGGAGTCTCTGATCATCGAGGCCCGCTCCACGCCCGGTCATTTCTTCTGCCGGCCGGTCCAGAAGAACGGATGCGACCGCACTGCTGGTGGCCGTATTTCCGATTCCCATCTCGCCGGTGGCTGCGATACAATATCCCTTACGGGAAAGTTCAAATGCCATGGAAATTCCCGCATTGACTGCGCTGACGGCTTCCTCTCTGGACATCGCAGGCTCTCTCAGCATATTTCTTGTCCCAAAGCCTGATTTCTTTTGAATCAGAGACGTCTCGCATGCGACTCCCACGTCCACGGCAAACAGATCTGCCCCCAGATGCCGGCACATCACACTGGAAGTAGCCCTGCCGTTTAACATGTTTTCAGAGACGATCGCCGTGACCTCCTGTCCTGACTGGGAAATTCCCTCTTCCACGACTCCGTTGTCGGCGCACATACAAACCAGTGCTTTTTTCGTGAGATTGATGCGCTCACTTCCGGTGATCCCCGCGATCTTTACGATCAGATCTTCCAGCTTTCCAAGGCTGTGCAGCGGTTTTGCTATGCTGTCCCAGCGCTTTCTGCACCGTTTCATGGCGCCTTCATCCGGTTTCGTGATATGACTGCTGATTTCTGTGATGTCCATTTTATCTCCTCTTTTCCGTCTGGTATTGACGGCATTTCCTTAAAAATGCCTTTGGAAGCTCCGGACAGCCATAGTAATAAAAATGAGGAAAACCTGCAAACAAAGTATCGGATGCGTAGATACATTCCCAGCCTCTGTTTCCCACTGGTTTTTTGGCATAAAAGTCCTGCCCGCAGCAGTCGGAATCATAATAATGAAACTCGTGAGCCGTAAGCTCTGCAGGACTGGTTCCAAACAAGCTGCCAGAGTTCTGTCTCAGAGAGATATATCCGAACCGTGAAAGACGGTCCTCTTTATATGCCTTTCCCGGAATCACGCCTGCCATTTCCCTGAAAATACCGTCTTTGTCCTCCATCTCCCTGTGAAGATACAGAAAGCCTCCGCATTCGGCCATACATGGAAGCCCGGAAGACACAGCAGATGCAGTCTCTCGTCTCATCACATGATTTTCCTCAAGTTCCATTCCGTAAAGTTCCGGATAACCGCCGTAAAAGATCAGTCCGTCCAAATCTTTAGGCAGGTGTCTGTCATGAATAGGCGAAAAAAATACAAGTTCCGCTCCCATGTCACTGAGCAGTTCTAAATTTTCTCTGTACATAAAACAGAAGGCTTCATCTTTTGCAAGCCCGATCCTTACCTTGGAAAACGATGTGTTCTCAAAAGAATCCGTTTCATCTTCTGCCTCCAGGAAAGAGGCACCTTGCGCAATTCTAAATAATGTATCCCAGTCGATAGTTTCTCTCATAATACCCGCAAGACGGTGAAGCTTCTCTTTGATATCCTTGATTTCATCCGGCATCACAAGACCGAGGTGACGGCTTTTAAACACACAGTCCGGGACTTCCGGCACATAGCCTGCAACCGGGATGTCCAGCCGTTCCTCGATCAATTGTTTCATCCGGGGATAGAGCATCGGAGATATCCGGTTTAGAAGGACCCCTCGGATGCCGCTGTCCTTTTTCCATGATAAAAAGCCATGAATCTGTGCCAGGACAGAAGTACTCATCCCTTTTGCATCGACAATCAGGACTGCAGGAGTTCCTGTGATGCTGCACAGTTCATATGCGCTGGCTTTTGCCGTTGTCCCTCCGAGGCCGTCATAATACCCCATGACGCCCTCTATCACAGCCAGATCGGCGTCTTTGGCATGGCGGGCCAGCAGGGATCTGAGTGCCGAAGCCGCTGTCAGAAAAGGATCCAAATTCCAGGCATCGGTTCCGACTGCTTTCCGGTGAAACATCGGGTCAATATAATCCGGCCCGCACTTAAAGGATACCGCCTTTTTCCCCATCTCTCCAAGGGCGGCAAGAATGCCGCAGGTCACCATCGTCTTCCCTCCTGCACTCTGCGGGGCCGTAAATAAGAGTCTGTCAATCTTCACGGCGCACCTCCCCGGTCCCAGTGCAGGAAAGGATATAAACCGGATTTTCTCCCATCATCAAATGATAACTGCCGGCTTTTTTCGCCCTGCTCACCGTCACATTCACGATATCCGGCTTCGTGACAGGCAGAGTTTGAAAGGCCTTGACTGCCTCTGTAAGTGTCTCCAGCGTTATGCAGTTCATAACAATTCTGACCCTGGGGTTTTTCTTTAACACAGCATGAAGGATTTCTGTGAGACCGCCTGAAGTCCCTCCGATAAAGACATGGGTGGGAGGTTCCAGCCCTTTTAATGCCTCCGGTGCCGTACCTTCCACGATATGTATAGAATCCATGCAGAACTTTCTCCGGTTTTGACGGATCAAATCTGCCGCTTCCGGTTTCTTTTCCACTGCATATACGCGTCCTTCATCTGCTTTCTCTGCCATCTCTATGGAGACAGATCCCGTGCCTGCACCGATATCATAGCAGACAGCATCTTTCAAAAGCTGAAGCTTTGAAAGAGTGATGCTCCGCACCTCCTCCTTCGTCATGGGAACCTTTCCGCGCACGAACAGATCATCCTGTAAACTGTGAAAAGCAAAACGATTCCGCGGCTTTGGATTTTCCACACAGAGCACACTTAAAGTATCCGTTTTGCAGCAAAGGAATTCCTTAGGCGGGCCGGATCTGATCTTTTCGCCGGGATAGGAAAGCCGTTCCCCTATATGGAGAGTAACCTCCCAAAGGCCATATTGAAGGAGTTCCTTCGCCAGCTCCCCGATTTGTGTTCCTGTGCCCAGGATCGCAAATACTTTCCCGTTTTCTGCTATTTTCCGTACAAGATGTCTTTTCTGTCCATGGCAGCTAACCATCACCGCATCCTCCCAGGAAATACGAAGTTTGGCCATGAAATAGGACAGAGAAGAAATGCCGGACACTGCTCTTACGTTCCATTCTTTTTCAGAGGACAGCAGTCCGTACAGTTTCTTTGCCCCGCTGTAAAATCCGGGATCCCCTGACACAGCAATGGCAATATGGTCATAAAACGGATGAGCCTTTATGTATGCCAAAATCTCTTCACTTTTATATTCCTCATAAATCTCTGCCTTACGAGCGTTTCCGGCCGCTTTTTTTGCTGTTTCCAGCACCCGGCCGGCTCCGATCAGAAGATCTGCCTTTTGGCATGCACGTACTGCCTCTCCTGTCATCGTTTCGATGCTTCCCATTCCCACACCTGCAAGAGTAATCTCCGGACGGTATGGGATCTGAAAACGTTCCTTCAGCATCTTCCGGCATTCTTTAAAGGTAAGCCCTGCTTCCTTCTTCGGCCTCCCAATGATCAGAAGCTTTGCTCCCGCCTCTTTCGCGGCCTCTAATTTTTCCGGAAATCCGCCTTCCATACCGGAGGCCTTTGTCACCATCCATTTACAGCCATACTGCCTGAGCATTGCAGTATTCAGTTCCTTTGAAAACGGCCCTTGCATACAGATCAAATGATTTCCCCGAAACCCCATTTCGTCACAGCTTTTTACCACATCCGGAAGAGAGAGGACTCTCGCATAAATCCTCTCTTCAAATTCAGGAACCGCAGTAAACTCTGCCAAATCTTTGCTTCCGGTTGTCAAAAGAACATTTCCCTCTGTGCGTGAAAGAAACTCCGCTGCTTCTTTTGCGGAACTGACACAGGTAATGTCTCCTCCGTCCCAGGTGCCCTCGTCCCTTACCAGCCGTATCAGCTCCGTGTGGGTGTGGATACAGGCTGACCGTATATTTTCTGTTACCAATTCTGCATACGGGTGTGTGGCGTCAACCACAAGATCCGGATTTTCGGTTCCGATCTGTTCTTCCATCTCCTCTGCGGAAAGCCTTTCAGGAGACAGGACCATATGCTCCGCTTCCCTGATCAGGCTTTTCCCATATTCAGTTGCCGTAAATACAAAGACCTCCACGCCGGCCCGGCTTAGAAACTCCGCCAGTTCCCGGCCCTCTGTGGTGCCCGCAAATAAAAATACTTTATACATCTTGATATCCTCTCGGAGTGACCATCGCTTCGGACAGGGTCTTTGTCTGGGAGTTCCCAACAAATACTGTGGTAAACATATCCGCCTCTGCGTCTTTAAGCTCCTGAAGAGTGAGGAGAGACTTCTCCTCCCCCTCTCTTCCGATATTTTTTACGATTCCGCATACCGTGTCCGGGGATTTATACTTCAGCATGAGTTCACATGCCTTTTTCAGATAATCCCGACGCTTTTTGCTGGACGGATTGTAGAGACAGACAGAAAAGTCTGCCCTGGAAGCCGCAAGAATCCGCTTCTCGATGGTTTCCCACGGAGTCAGCAGATCACTCAGGCTGATGACGCAGAAATCATGGATCAATGGTGCCCCAAGCAGTGCCGCTCCGGCTGTGGCTGCCGTGACCCCCGGTATGACTTCCAGTTCTGTATCAGGATATTGTGCGCCGATTTCATACATTAGTCCGGCCATCCCGTAGATTCCCGCATCTCCGCTGCAGATCACCGACACCGTCTTTCCTTTCCGGGCCTCCGAAAATGCCATTCGGCACCTGTCTGTCTCTTTTGTCATGGGAGTAGACAGAAACTGTTTGCCCGGCAGGTGATCTCTCACCAGATCAATGTATACGGTATATCCGATAATGACATCACTCTGTCTTAAAACATCCGCTGCCTTTACGGTCATCTGTTCATACGCTCCCGGACCGATGCCCACTACATATATTTTATGACTCAAACCTGATCCTCCAATCTTTTAACGCAAGAGCCGCAGTCACGCCATTTCCAGCCTGTCTGCCCACAATCAGTTTCCCTCCGTCTCCGGCCGCCAGAAAGGCACTTCTCTCACAAACATTATCTGCGCCGGTCACGCGGCTGACAAAGGCAGAGGATGTAAATGCTCCTTCTGCCTGCATCAGTTCCTTGGCAGTAAACGTTTGAAAAAGAATTGCTTTCTCCCTGCAAAAACCAAGGAGTCCGCGTTCTTCCTTCTTTAAATCAATGCTGGCTGCCAATCCCAATGCCAAAGGCTCAAGCTGCCCTGTTTCACATACCTGTAAAAAAGCCTGTTTGATGGCTTTTTCCGGTGTGCCTTTTTTGCATCCCACTCCAAAAACGAGAGCTTTCGGAATCAGCCTCAGGGTTTTCGCAAAAGGAAGAAAATTCTTCCTCACAGAAATGCAGATGCCGAGTTTTGTATCTTCCCCCCGCACCAGTCCCTCCGGCAGATTCCCAGACACCGGAAAGTCACTGTGAAACCCGACCGGCATCCCTGACAGCAGAGAGGCGGATATTTCTTTGGCAAGCCCAAGATCCATGATATGCAGACGGTTCTTTTTTGCAAACAGATCCACTGCAAACACCTGATGGATATCCGTAGCCGTAGTAATCACAGGAACAGCGCCTGTGAGGAAAGCCGCCTGTTCTGCCAGATCGTTGGCGCCTCCCAGATGTCCGGACAGCAGAGGAACCGAAAAGTTTCCTGTCTCATCGATTGCTATGACAGCCGGATCAGTGTCTTTGCTTTTGATAAAAGGTGCAATAGCCCTCACCGCAATCCCGCAGGCCCCGATGAAATATAAGGCGTCTTTTTCCCGAAACTGCCTGGCAGTCCAGTCATTTAATGACTCTGTTACACAGTGCACATCCCGGTTCTTGATATATCCGGATTTCACTGAGATTTCTGCTCTGTGGCCCGACTTATTGAGACCCGTCTTCAATTTTTCGGCAAGGTTTAACCCTCTTTGGCTAAAGCAAATGATGACTGTCTTCATTTCCCGTTTCCTTTTCTGTATCCCGTGGTAAACTCCGGATCATAGAGCTTCGACCTCTGATAATGATGATGGGAGACCACATCCCCAACAATGATCAGCGCTGTTTTCGTAATCCCGTGCTCCTCTGCCGTCTGAAAGAGAGTCGCCACGGTACAGAGGAAGGTCTGCTCATCCTCCCAGGTCGCCTTATAGACGATAGCCGCCGGTGTCTCCTCTGCGTATCCGCCTTCCACAAGCTTCTCTGATAATTCCTTTAACATTCCGGTGCTGAGGAAAATCACCATAGTGGCCTGGTGAGCAGCAAAAGATGCAATGCTTTCTCTTTCCGGGACCGGGGTCCTTCCCGCCATCCTTGTAATGATGACGCTCTGTGACACATCGGGAAGTGTATATTCTAAGTTCAAAGCAGATGCTGCTCCGCAGAAGGAACTGACACCCGGACAGTAATCATATGGGAGACCTTTTTCATCCAGAAGGTCCATCTGTTCTCTGACAGCCCCGTAAAGACATGGATCTCCGGTGTGCAGCCGGACCGTGTCCTTCCCCGCCTGTTCCCCTTCTTCCATGACCTTGAAAACTTTCTCCAGTGTCATTTCTGCGCTGTTGTAGATCTTACAGTCAGGCCCTGCATATAAAAGAAGCTCCGGATTCACCAGAGATCCGGCGTAGATCAGGATATCCGCTGTCTCGATCAGCTGTTTTCCCCGGATGGTGATCAGGTCCGGCGCTCCGCTGCCCGCTCCGACAAAATGGATCATTGTACATCCTCCTGTTCCTTTACGATGATCAGGGAGTAATACCCTGCCTCCTGTGGGATCTCATTGATGCTGCCATAAAGTTTCTCATCTCTCATTCCGCAGTTTTCTATCATTCTTCCGTCCAGATTTTTTTCAGACAATTTTTTCTTCACCTTGGCCAGCTGTTTTCCTGCCTTCATGAATACTTTTGTCCCCGAAAGTTCCAGCCATTCTTCCACCTCATAGGCTGCCGGTAAAATGTGCAGTGCCTGGTCTTTCTCTGCAAGGCCTGTTTCCATTCTGGCCGCAGCCGCACAAAAAGAGGGGATACCGCTTATGATCTCTGCCAAAAATCCCTGTTTTCTGACAATCTTATGTAAATACAGGTAAGTAGAATACACAGTGGGGTCACCGAGCGTTAAGAAAGCGATATCCATCCCTTTCTTCAGATGTTCTGTCAAAAGAAACGCCCCCGCTTCATGGTTCTCCTTCAGTTTTTCTTCATCTCGCGTCATAGGCATATGGATACCGATCAGTTTTTTATCTTTTATTTCCGGACACGCCCTGACCGCAATCTGAAAAGCCGTGCTTTCTTCCGGATTTCTGCCCGGAACAGCGACTGCCGCGCACTCTCTGATCTTTCTCACTGCCTTTAGCGTTATAAGTTCCGGATCCCCGGGACCCACCCCGATTCCATATAGTGTTCCGCTCATTCTGTCTCCTTTAGTTTCTGCCATAGTAAATCTGTGTGTTTCGTCTGTCCCAGAAATCCGTGTCCGCCTGAAAAGACCAGGGCACCGGTCAGCAGCCTGTCATAGGCTCTTCGGGAAAGATTCTCCCCAATCTTTTCTAACAGATCTTCCATTGTCCGCTCCAAAATACCTTCTGATTTCAGTAACGAAATGCCCTCTTCCGTGGTTTTTGTCTGAAGAATCTCCCTGACCGTTTTAAGACCTGCACCGCTCCTCACTGCAGCGGCAGCCATCAGCTCTGCCCGGCAGTCTGCCTCTCTTGAATGGGTATTCATAATCCCGCCTGCAAGCTTGATGAACTTTCCGATATGGGACACAAACAAAAGACCCCTGGCCTTTAAATTGACAGCCATGTCGATCGTATCACCCACAAAGTTACTGCACTTTAAGATGTTGTCTCCCGAAATGCCGCAGTGTGTTTTTACATAGTCAGCCCCGTAATTCCCTGGCGTCACTAAAAGGTACCCGTTTCCCTCTGCGAGCAGAATCCGCATCTCTGTTTCAATACTTTTGACTATCGCCGCTTCGCTCATAGGTTCTACGATCCCGGTGGTTCCGAGAATCGAGATCCCTCCTTCGATCCCGAGGCGCGGATTAAAGGTTTTCTTTGCAGTCTCCTCTCCCTCCGGCGTCCGGACGGTGACTGAGAGACCTCCTTCATAATCGGAACAGTCAAGAACTTCCTGCACGGCATCCGTGATCATTTTCCTCGGCACAGGGTTAATGGCCGCCTCGCCGACCGGCAGAAAAAGGCCTTTTCTTGTAATTTGACCAATCCCCTCTCCTCCTTCTATGAGAATTCCGGGAGAAGGATTTTTTTTCACCTCCGCATAAATATGAATCCCGTCTGTGACATCCGGGTCGTCTCCGGCATCTTTGGTAACACAGCAGGAAACCGAATTATCTGATACCCTGAAATCCTCCAGGGGCAGAAAAAGACGGATACCCGCTGGTGTCATAAGAGAAATCTTTGCCTCCTGTTTCCCAAAAAGCAGAGCTGCCGCAGCTCCTTTGGCTGCGGCGGCCGCACAGGAGCCTGTCGTAAAACCGCATCTCAGCTCTTTATTCTGCTTTATGACCTTATGTTCTTCAAGTCCCCTGCCCATAGAATTCCTCCCGGCTGTCTTCTCTATGAAAAAAAGGAATCCATCACATCCAGCGTCAGATCTACATCCTCCTGTTTCATAGCATTGTTAAAGAAAATAGCTTCAAACTGGGACGGGGCCAGATGGATTCCGTGATCCAGCATATAATGAAAATATTCTGCAAATACTGATACATCCGAAGTCTTTGCATCCTCATAATTGGTAACCGGACGGTCTGTAAAAAACAGACAGCTTAAGGAGCCTGTCCCTGTAATCTGATATTCCCTGCCGTGCCGCTTTAAGATCTCTTTTACACCGCTCCTGAAAGACTCTCCGAGTTTCTCAAGATGCCGGTAGACTTCCGGGTGATCTTTTAGAATTGTAAGTTCCGTGATACCGGCCGCCATGGCAACCGGATTTCCGCTCAGAGTCCCGGCCTGATAAACACTGCCGAGAGGTGCGATCATTTCCATGATCTCCCGCTTTCCTCCGTAACAGCCTACCGGCATGCCTCCTCCGATGATCTTTCCGAATGTGGCCAAGTCCGGCATCACGCCGTAAGTTCCCTGTGCGCCGGTAAGTCCCAGTCTGAAGCCGGTGATGAC
>OKER01000127.1_pt1 | contig 22768 bp, 13 predicted proteins | sample 1610031 | NCBI WGS metagenome assembly OKER01 (sample SAMN04436611, study PRJEB24849) | human gut metagenome | biome: human gut; feature: NICU; material: stool | host: Homo sapiens | place: USA: Saint Louis, MO | collected 2009-12-31
ATATGAAGTTGTTGAAATTAGTTTGAAATAATAAATTTAAGAGATAGGTATCAAGACCTATCTCTTATTTTTTTTAATTTTTACTATAATTATATACTATAATGGTGATGTAGTTTTATAGTGATTATTACATCAAATTATAATAATCTCAAAAAGAAAGGAGGTAAATTATCAGGGGTAATGAGATTATTATAGAGGGTTAATGGAGTTCAATGAATATATTTCTAGTATGACATAATACATTGGAAGATAGGGCATTGTATAAAACTCATACTCACTTTAACCTTTATGGAGGATAACAAATATGGTGAAGATGGCGAAGCATGAATTAAAAGAAAATGTAACGATTGTTTTAGAATCTATCTATAATTTAAATACGAATAAATTACCAAGTATCAATCACGGGATTGAAAATAAATTTGGTATTGTTTGGGCTAACAAAGCATTTAAAAATGCAGATGAAGCATTTGAGAAATTAAATGAATTCATAGACAAAGAATTTGATAAAGGTGCTAAATATTTAGAAGATAGTGAAGTAAAAGAAATAAATACTTACTTCCGTGCTATTGTTGCTTCTAATGATAAAAAATTAAGACCTGTATCTTTTAAGATTAATGATAAAGCATATAATTTTTCAGTAAGAACTATATGCTACAACCAAGGAGATAAAATTATGACTAAGAACTATAGCTATATTGTAACAAAAACAGAAAACTATTTCAATCCAGATTCTTCTGATAATGTATTTAGTAATATTATGGGCGTATTCCATAATAAAGAAGCTGCTATTGATTTTGTAAATCAATTAGCAGAAGAGGCAAAAAGAGAATGGGGTATCGAACCAGAACCTGCATATTTAGATAATAATGTAGATACTGATTATATCTATTCTGTAGATTTCATTTACAATAATGAAGACGAATCCGATCCTAACTTTGGTGAAGGTTCTAGAACTACTTTTAAAGTAGATCGTCATGAAATTAAATAATTAAATAAATTTAAGAGATAGGTCTTAGTACCTATCTCTTATTTTTTTTTAATTTTTGGTATAATTATATACTATAATAATGATGTAGTTATAGTTACTATTACATCAAATTATAATAATCTCAAATGAAAGGAGGCAAATTATCAAAAAGGGAGTAATGAGAGATTATTATAAAATAGGGTTGTGATAAGATAAGAGATGGAGAGTTTAATTTTTAAGAATTCTATTATATAGTTTTCAAGTATGACGTGATACTTTGAAATTATTGAGGCATTGTATAAACTCATACTCTATTTTAAATATTAACCCCTTAAGGAGGATATAAATTATGAGCATTTATAAAAAAGAACTTACAATCATTCTAGAAACAGAGTATATTCTAATCAATAATAAGATTGAAAATGCAAGACCAGAAAATACATTTAGTCGTATTTGGAAGGATAAAGCATTTGAGAATAAAGATTCTGCATTTGCCGAATTAACCGAATATGTAAATTCAACGTTAGCTAATGGTGCAAAACAATTGACCAAAGAAGAGCATGATGAAATAACTAAATATTTCAATACGACTCCTTTCTTAATTCAAAAAGGTTCTTATCTGAAATCCATTAAAATAGGGTCAATTGTACATGTGTATACAGTTAGAACTATTAGACTCGATTACTAAAAGGGGCTATATTATGAATAAAACTTTTAGTTACATTGTAACAAAAAACTATTTTAATCCAGCTTCTTCTGATAAAGCATTTAGTAATATTATGGGAGTATTCCATAATAAACAAGATGCTATCAATTTTGTTAATAAATTAGTTGCAGAGTGGCAAAGAGAATGTGGTATTACGCCAGGATCTTTATATGAGAATAATATCTCTGATGCTGATTATGTATACTCTTTAGATTTTATCTATACGAATAGAGATGAATTTGATCCTAACTTTGGCGAAAATTCTAAAACTACTTATAGGGTAGATCGTTATGAAATTAAATAATTGATAATTTAAGAGATAGGTCTTGTACCTATCTCTTATTTTTTTCTGAGTATATTGAAAGATTTAGATATTATGACCTGGTAATAATTTTTTTGATGATATATTATAGAAGAAAAAGCTCTTTGCTTCGTTTCTGATATAAATCAGACCTAAAGTCTGATACAAAAGGTAAAACCTTGTAGTCAATAGTTTCTAATACTAGAACCTATTCTGACGTGTGGGTCTCCTTCCGTTAGGTTAGTCTTCATCTATCTACTTCATTTTATGTTGTCTTCTATAATATATATTAATATACTAGACGGGGGGTTTTTGGGTTTTTGGCTTCGCCAACACCCAAACCCAGATCAGACTCCGCTGTTTATTTTTTACCCAATATCGGTTTTCTAATTGACAAATAAGTAGTCCTAAGAGATAGGATTACTGAATATAATTTTTAAAATCAAGAAAGGAAGTGTTTAGTAATGGCAGAGATGATTGTTATCACTAATGATACTCTCAATGTTACAAAAAATGACTTAATGGAAGATACAAAATTGACTACTATGTTTGTATTCGATAATGAAGAACGTGCAACTACTAAATTATTGGATATCGTAGCAGATTATGTAAAAGACAACCGTTATTTCGAAACTACTCAAAACGATGTTCTTACTTTAGCTAAAGCTGTAGGTGTAGAAGATCGTGAAGAAGCTGAAGCTCTTTATGAAGCAGTGGTTGGTGTTAAAATCGATGGTGAAAAACTCTTAGTAGGTTTCAAATTCGATAAGCTATATAATCCTGATGATGATGAAACTACTCATGGTGCTAAGAAGAAAGATCAAAATGCTCCAGCTAAACCTCATGATTTGGAAGAAAATCCTTACTCTGATGAATCTGTAGCATACCGTAAATACTATTCTATGGATCTTCCTAAACCAGCTGATTTTGATGTAAACCCATATTCTGATGAGGCTATTGTGTATGCTCGATTTTATGATTTGGGAATTAAGAAACCTGATGATTTCGATACAAACCCATATACAGATCAATCTGTAGCATATCGTAAATATCATTTCATGCAATTGCCTAAACCAGAAGATACTACATCTCCTACATTCGAACATGATAATATTGTATGGCATCATTATTATGGTATTGGTATGCCTAGTCCAGCAGAACCACCAGAAGAAGAACCAACAGTAACACACGAAGAAGCTCCAGTAGAAAAAGAACCAGACACTGTTGCTCCTACTGATCACCTATAAGATCAAGAAAGGTTAAATAATATGGAAGATAAAAGTCTTGTTTTAGTTAAAGATAAGTTCCATATAAATCTTAAGAAATCAATCAATAATATCTTAGTAGTACCAGTAGTATTTGATAGTAAAATTCATGCTATAGAAATACTTAATGATCTTCTTAGAGAAAATAGAATTGATAAAGGTATTGAAGAAGGAACAATTCAATCTTTAATAACAGATTTCCATATTGACCTTAAAGATTACTATTGTTTCTGCTATACTAATTCTAAAGATTTAGTAGTTGGATACAAACTTATAGAAATGATTGATACACGATCTGAGTATTAAACTAAAATCCATAGAGTCTTAATTGACTCTATGGATTACTTTATCACATCATTATAATACAAAATTTAGCTAAATTTTTTATAAAGATTGGGGGCTACAAAATGCCAGATATCGAGAATTTTGATGAAACCAATCGAATCAGATTTAAACAGAATATATTAAAAGGAGAGTTCTTCTTTGTAGGTGGTTGGCATGCGTACGATGTTCCAGCTCAAGTAAAGGTTAAGAACAATTCTTATGTGCAATATATTTCTATGATCAAAGGTAAACTTACCCATGTACCAACAGATGTCGTTAAAGACCTCCAAGGTGATTTCACTATTGGTAAGAAATATATCGATGATCTAAATCAGATCGATATTAATGGTGACATTGATCTAGAAGAGTCTACATTTAGACTATTCCCTGACCTTAAAGGTCAAATGATATTTGATAAAGGTGTAAGTGAAACAGATCTAGAATCTACAGTTAAACTACATGCAAACTTTATTGAAGATATTAATAATCCAGATATTGATCAAGATAAGGTTGGATTTACAAGTTCTGTTACAGTACCAGCTATAAGAGCATTAGATATTCTTAAGAAATGTAATCTGGATTACGTTCAATCAGAATTAGAAGAAACTGAAAAGAATACTATTATATCTCAAATTATAGTAAAAGATTTCTGGTCTATAAAAGATCTAGACTCTACAGTTAATATCAATGCAGATACTTTTGGTAGAACTTTATTTGTTGTAGATGATCTTATCTATCTAGGAACTATAGATAACTATGATCTAGATTGTAATTTAGAAATTAGTGATAAAAATCTAAAACAATTATATCTCTATGGTAGATGCTGTATTCAATCTAACAGATATCCATATTCCATCTATTCTAAATTAGTAGTACCTTGTACTTCTAATACAGAATTCTTGGCAGCTATCACAGTAGATGATTATATCAAAGAATTATTATGTGACGTAGATATCGATCCAGAATATGAAGACTATGATATCTTAGATGGTGTGGTTCATATGCATGACTATATCACATCAGAAATCAATGGTGCTGTTGAGTTAGAGCATTATCATACATTCAGACAATTCTCTGGTATGATTGATATCATTCTTCCTAGCAATACTGATATAAATGCTTCTGTTACAGTTCCTGTAATTGTTAATGGGTATTATAAAGATCTTCCTGGAAAGGTTACTACTGGTAATAGACAATTAGAAGATATCTATTCTGAAATTCATGTAGTAAATACAAGATATGTAAAACCAGAACCTACTGATGATTTTATGATTGTAGATACAATGAATGATCTTCTAGAAATGCCTAGAGAATTATTAAGACCTGGAATGAAAGTCTATGTTAAAGAAACTAAACGAGAATATAGACTTGCTGGAGGTCGAAGAAGAGATAGAAAGGAAAATAATCATGAATAAGTGTTGTTGCGGAGATAAGCTAAGTAAAGAAGATGAATTCATGCTTAACTGGTTTGATGTAACAGCCGAAGCAGAATTCTCTTGTTCTATCAATGTACAAGGAAATCCTAATCCTATTATGGATAATTGGACTAATTGTGATTGTGGTGGAAATGTAGCAAAAGCTCTAACCCCTAAAGTTTATGGTAGAGTAGCTATTGTAGTAGATCCTTTATGGAGATATGAAGCATACGTTGTTACTAGATCATTAACTACATTCTTTGAAAGATATTATAGAAGAATGAATTTAGAAGTTATCTATGGAGGATCTCCAAGATCTGATTTCGATGTAGAGAAGATTGCTCATATGTATGGTGTAGACTATAATAGAATGCATAAATCTCCATTAATTTCAGACCCAAGAAATCCTGGAGCTATGAGACATAGTATCTCCGATTTCTTATGTGCTTTACAAAACTTCCATCCATTTTCTAATACTTCTAAATTAGATAGAGTTATTATCTTTATGGATAACAATGTTGCTTATAGAGCTTCTGCTGTATATCCAATTATCAAATTATGCAGAGAGAATAATATCCCTTGTGTTCTAATCCATAGCGATGGTCAATATGATGAAATAAATGAACCATTCTATGATGGATATTGGTACGACCCTAATGCTAATAAACTTATTATGGGTACAGAAAGATACCAAAGATTCAATCCTGGGAATGTAATTCATGAGATTCATGAATGCCATCCAAGAAGCAGATCTAATTATGTTTATGCTCCTAAATCTCCTAAAGAAGATTGCGGATGTTGTTGTGAACATGGTAGAGTATGCAGACCTCAATTATATCCACCTTCCTATGACTACGAAAGTAGAGAAAATGGTTGGAGAGGAGAATATTATGGTGGACCATATCATCATCATAGAAATGGTGGTACACATCATTTAATGTATGATTATGATGATTTATATGATTCATACATGGACCCTTGTGGTAGACTTTATAACTCTCATAAATTGGTTGATTAATACTTCTAATTCATGCCCTAGAGCCGTAATGGTTCTAGGGTTTCTCTTTAATTTTATATAATTTCACTGACTTTTTTATAAGATAAATATTTATATAGCTTTATACCTTTATTAAGAGGAGAAGTATTAAAATGGGACTAATAAACAAAATCACAGATATAGTTAAAGGTTCTCACACAAGTGATGAATGGAATACTGATACAAAGAATATGGAGAAAATGCAAGGAATTGTTATTCCAACTCCAGAATTTGAAATAGTAGATGTATCTGATAACGTATATCTACTCAACAGATCTGGAAGGGTTTGCGTAGGAATGCTTCCTGATGGAGGATATGATAAACAAAAAGGGTATTGCTCTAGAATGGGAGCAAGAGGTCATGAATCTCCTTTTGAACATACTAATGCAATTGCTATTATTAAGATTCCTTCTTATACTTCATTTACAACAAACTATATGAAGTATGTGACAGAGTTTTTATCATATACTAAATACTGCAGAGTTTCTATTAAAGAACAATCCAATCTTTCTATTATGATTCTAATCAGCGGATCAGCTAGAGCCTTTGGTCATATAATTAAAGAATGTTCTGAAGAGAATCCATTTGTTCAAACAGTTAAAAATATAATGTATGCATCTTTTGAAAAAGAAATACTATCCCAATATATTGAAGATGGTATTCTTGATGAAGACTTATGTGTATATGAACCAGAAGTTTCTACAAAAGAAATTATTTCTGCAGTAACTCAGCATAGATATGAATATGAGAAACTAGAATCTCCAAATAATTATGATACAGTAGCAGAAGAGTATCAACCAATTACAGAAGAATTGGATTCTAATACTGTAACCTTCTTACATAGAAAAGATAAATATTTAGAAAAGATATTTAATCATATCAAAGTATATGGGTTTGATATTAAAGACCTATTTAAAGTTGCTACAATGTCTTTTGTATTTCATGACATTTCAAGAGCATGCGCTAATCAGATGACTCGTCATAGAGTTGCTATTTCTCAAGAATCTCAACGCTATGTAAAACATCAAACCGACTTATCTCAATTTATTAATCCATTAGATACCAATCCAGGAAGATATTCTGATCTTGATCAGTCAACTGTTGATTATATTAGAAATATAGATCCATTTGGTAATTATAAATATGCTTTGGATAATAAAATCGTTAAAGAAGATGCCAGAGCTTGGTTACCTATGAATGTGACTACTAAGGTTATGATGACTTTTACTATTGAACAACTTGCTCATTTCATAAATATTAGATCTGATATGGCTGCACAAAAAGAAGTTCAATTAGTTACAGAAGGATTAGTTAAACATTTGATTGATGAATTAAATTATAACTTCTTGATCAATGAAGATGAACAATTCCCAGATATCTTCTCTAGAATAGCATTCATAGCTCTAACTCCAAATAATAAAGATATTTCAAATAGATTTGATCCTAATACAATCTTCTTATCAGATTCCAATGTATCTAATGGAGTAGATGAAGATCTTGGAGAAGAAGTAGAAATTACTGATATGGAAGTAAAGACTATTGATGATGCAAAAGATATTCTAGAAAAAGCAGAAAAATACAAACAACTAGAAAATGAATCAGATAAAGAGGAGAATTAAATATGCCTAACTTTGCTAAAGGAAAATTCAGCACCAAACCAACTGTTATAAATCTTACTAAAACATTCGAAACATTCGAAGAAGCATATACAACTGTAATTAAAAACATTCCAGAATTAAAAGCTTATTGTGGTGATACAGCTATTGAGGCAGCTGTTCTTAAAGCTATGATGAATAGCATTGCTAATAATATCCCATCTGTATCAAACGAAAATTATCCTAATACTCTTTCCTTTAGTATTAACTCTAAAGAAGTAGGTTTCAAAACAGATTCTAATATTGCCCTTGGTTGGAGAACAGTCTTTGATAGAAAGACTGCTTCGATTAAATATAAATTCCGTATCACATTTATTTCTGTACCAGCTTTTAGAAAAGCTACTATTGAAGAAATGAAACAGGATAATTGGAAAGAAATAGATCCAACCAAGCAAACACGTTTTTGGAATGATACAGAAGGCAAATCCTTCAATCGTTTCACAAAACAAGAAGAGGATAAATAAATATCCTCAAAAGAGTTAGACCCAGTTCTACCTTTTTGATATACTAAGCGTTTAGTATATCTGGAGCATTCCCGCAATAATGAACATCCCACTACAGATTAAGTTCTGTAGTGGGGATCATTATGTCGAATTAAGACATCAGCGTAATGCTTAAAGAAAGGAGGATATAGTCTTTTATGGCAAAAAACTCTATTCTAGCCTATACGAGAAGACTTGGTAAATCATTAAAGTTTGCTGCGGTAGAAGTTCTTAAAGATCAAGCACCGATAACGACTAAGATGATTGAAAATAATAGAGACTATGCTAAGAATTCATTTAAAGAGATCGTTGGTTCAAGACAAGCCACTGGTCTTAAAATGAAAAATCTTAGAGAGCAATTTATTTTCAAACCAGTCAATGATACGTTTAGGAATTTAAAAAGAGAAATAACTTCTGGTAACTTCTATCATGAAAACGAAACTGTTGCTAAAGCTGAACAAAAAATGATGATGGATATGATGTCTGATATGTTTGGCGACTTGATGGAAGACTTTGAAGATACTGATGATGAGAATCCTGGGTCTAAAATATCCCGTGGAGATGCTGTAGTAGCATCTATGATCTCTGGTCAGTTAAGAGCTAATACTAGTTCTCTATCTAGAGTAATTGCTGAGACTACTGACGTTCAACTCAAGAACCAAAAAGCTATTTCCCATGCGCAATTTGCTCAGGGTGAAAGACAAATTGGTATCATGAACAATGGCTTCAGTATGTTGGGGCAAGGTATGAACTCTTTGATAGAGTTTAATAATAAAGTAATGCTTACTTATACTCAAAATGCTACTAAGTATTTTGAAACTATGAGTAAGTTGACTAATGAAAACAATGCCATATTAAAAGAATTAATAGATATACTGAGATCTGTATATAAAGATTCTTTTGATACCAAGACTAGTAGAAACCAATCTAAATCTAATAAAGTATTCGGATCCGATGGATTTAGTTTAGAAAATTATATAAAATCTATTACTGGTAAAGCCAATAAAGATGGTGGTACCTTAGATACAATAAAAATGTTCTATGCTGCTTTACCTATGATGATTGGTGAATTTACAGGTAATCCTATGAAAGCTATTACCAAGAGTGGTATTAGCATGGCAATGGGTAAAGACCTTAAGAAGGCCATTAAAGGGTTTGATAAAAATATCAACGGTTATATACAATCTGCCTTAGCCCAAGTATTTGATATGGGTAATGGTAAGAAAGGTATGGCTAAAGAGTTATCTAGAATCTTTGGTGTAAAAGAGGAATATAAAGATTTCTTAAAAGATTTCCAAAGTAGTAATTACAATAAAGGCGCTATTGCCTGGAACGGTATTGCACAGAAATCTTTAGTAGAAGTTATCCCTGGATACTTAAGAAAGATAGAATCTGCTCTTACAGGAGAAACTCCTAGAGTATTTAACTATCAAACTGGTAGATGGACTAATGAACTTAGTGCTGCTAATAGTCAAAAGCATATAGATACAAAACTAAAAAGAGAAGCATTTAAAGAGCTAAGAGAATCTATAGCTGTTGCTCTTTCTACTAGTGATCTAGGGGCTAGTAGTAAGCAAGAATATGATAAGCGTAAAAAAGAAATTATTAACGCTGCTAATAGATTAATGGATGGTGTTTGGAAGAATGGTAACTTCAATCCTAGAGATATTGATAGAATTCTAACCAAATATAAAAATAAAGATAATCAATACAAGAGCAAAGATACTTCTCAAGAAACCTTTGATCTTGTGATGAATATGTTTAGAGCATCTGGTCAGTTAGGTAAACAGCAAGCCAAGATAAGCAGTACTTTGGCTAAGAAGAATGAGATGGTTCAAAACCTATTTGCTTCTGGTCAAGGTCTTGTACATGAAGCTACTAATGGAAGTATAAAAACTTCTATTGGTGGTGAATATATAGCTAATAATTTCGTACCTCCTAATGCAAGATATAAAGATAAATATGGTATGTCTTTATACGATTATCAATATAATATCTATAAAGAATTATTCCATATCAGAAACTTATTATCTTCTGGAGGCGGTCCTAGATCTGGTGGTAGAGGAGGAAAAGCTGATCCTACTACGGCTATAGATCAAGCATTCTTAAGACAAATAAAACAAAAAGAGAAAACTATTAAATCTTCTGTTGTTGAAAACTCTAATTCTAATATGAGTGGAGCTACAGCCTCTGCTCTTGATGCTGAATTAACAAATGCTCTTAAAGCTATAAGTGGCGGGACATTCAAACCTAAAAAGAAAAAAGGCAAATTAGCAGATAATCTTACTAATAAAGCTACTAGTTTTTTAGATGATGTAATAAAATCAAGTACTATTGGTGATAAATTACTAACTATTCAACAAGGTGTGCAAGGCATATTCAAAGCTCCTGCTGGATTGCTTACAACAGTAATTGCTGGTGCTGATGAATTCATGCATGATATGTTATTTGGTAAGAATACTAATATCAAGGATGAAGATGGCAAACCTGTTAAAGGGTTATTCAATGTAATGATTCATGATATGAAAGAAATTACTAATAACCTTAATAAGCAAATTAATAGTATTTTGGGAAGTCTTAGAGACAAATTAGCTAAGACCCTTCCTGATAAAATTAAAGGATTTGCTAAAGATTGGTTCGGATTTGATCTTGATAGAGGTATAGCAGCCGCTAAAGCTAAAGTAAGACGTGGTGTAAACTTCGTTAAAGATAATGCTAAACAAGGTGTTCAAGGTGTATATGGATACGCCAGAGATTCTATACAAAGTTCAGGAAGAGAGGCAGCTCAATTCCTTGGATTCGATTTACCATCTGCTGGAAGAAGGTACCAATCAGATGCTATAAATGCGTATGTATCTCAAAGAGGTCCAGTACAATCTAGACTCGCTAGATTAGCAGAAGCTGAACGTGATATTGAGCATCATGCTAGTGGTGTAAAATATGTTAACCCTTCAAAAGGCAATGTAACACTTACTACACTTCATAAAGGTGAATTAGTTATCCCTGCTAATATGAATCCTTTCAATCCTGAAAGAGATAGTGTTAATATTGGCCAACAATTGTCTGAGGAGAAAGACTTTAAGCGTAGACTAATTTCTAATATTGGTCATCATGCTGGAGGTACTTCTGACTTAGAAATTGTTGAACAATTAGGTGCTCATAATCAAGCCTATGCTGATGAACGTAATAGAAATAAAGGAAACTTCTTTACAAGAGGTATTGATAGAGCTACAGGAAAAGTAGCTCATGCAATGGGTCTTAATGGTTTATCTACAGGTATAGAACAAGCCTTTGGTATAGATCCTAAGAAAGCTGCTTCTCAATTTAATGACTTTGCTAAAAAGAATATGGGTAATGCAGTTCAAGGTGGCGCTGCTGGTGCTTTACTTGGTACATTGTTCCCATTAGGTGGTCCATTATTTGGAGCTATGGCAGGTTCTGCTATCAATATTATCAAGAATAATAAAACCTTCCAAGAAACAGTATTTGGTAAAGATATTGTAGATGCTGAAGGCAATGTTACTCATAAAGAAGGCCTAATCTCTAAAAAATGGCAAGATACTTTACAAAAGTATATGCCTGATGCTAAGAAATATGGTACAGTAGGTGCTATCTCTGGCTTAGTACTCCCATTCGGTCCTTTGGGTGGTGCTATGCTTGGTGCAAGTATCTCTGTAGTTAAAAATAATAAAGATTTAAATGACTTCTTATTTGGTGATCGTGGAGGTCTGTTAAATAAGGATCGTAAAGATCTTATTAAGAAACACTTCCCTCGAGTTGCTGCTGCTACTATTGGTACTATGCTTTTAGGTCCATTTGGTATTCTTGGTAACTCTATTTTAGGTGCAGGGTTAGGTGTACTATCAACTACTAATAAATTCGAAGAGCTTATGCTTGGTATCAAGGATAAGAATGGTGTAAGACGTGGTGGTTTAGCTGGTGCTATTAGACGTCACTTTACTAATCCTCTTAAATGGACTCTTCAAGATATTAGACAAAATATGGGTAGATGGTTAAGAGATGATATGATCAAACCTATCTTCAATACCGTCAAACCTGTTACTAAATTAATAGGCGTTTATGGTTTGCAAACTGCTAAAACTATTACAAACTTTATCAAAGGAAAACTAGATTCTCCAGGTCTATTCTTTGAAAAACTTTTCGATAAACTAGGTATCGGAACTAAAATCGGAGGATGGGGTAAAGGCTTAGCTAAATTTGTTGGTAGAAAAGCTGGTTCTTTTGCTAAAGGAATGGAACGTAAAGTAGGTGGATGGGCTAACCGGAAACTTATTCAAAAAGGTTATGGTACTGGTTCTACTGAAGATCAAATCAGATTGATTGATGAAAACAATATGACTGGTAATGTAGCCGACGTTACTAGAATGATGGGCGAAGTTGGTACCGATAATTATGCTGGTATCAATATGGCTAGAGCTCAAATGAATGATGCTTTAGATTTTGCTAAGAATAGAAAATATCGTGGCGAAGATTATTATTTAAATCAAGCTACTAAAGAATCTTATGCTGACTTTAGAGCAGCATCAGATGATATTCAAGAGCAAACTAGAGGAGCTGTAGATCTCAATGCACTAGGTATTATTGACGAATTTAAAAATGGTAAAGGTGTACAAGGTGCACTTGATAAACTTGCTAAATTCAAAGCTAAAAATGGTAGTGTACTATCAGATGAACAATATAGATCTCTTGTACAAACTCTAAAAGCTGGTGAAAAGAAAGTTGCTAGAGCCCAAGAAGCTGCCAAAGTATTCAATTCTAATGATAATAAAAATGCTATTTATGAAATAGCTGATAAAGTATATAAAGGGCTAACTAGAGGTATTGAAAATCCTCTCATCGAAAAAGATGATTTTAGAAAACTATACCTCAGAGTTGTGCGAGGAGATGAAAAAGCTATTAAAGAAATGGAAGCTATTTCCAGAGTATTAGGTAGCCGTGTAAACGAATTGCAAAAACGTAAAGGTTTGTCCTTGAATTCTAGACTAGACGAAACAGAAGCTGAAGATAATAATCTTGCTAATAAAGACATGACTCAACTCTACAATTTCCTTACTGGGAACGGTGGAGCTAAAGACATGAGTGATGCTGTTAAGAAAGGTTTTTACGATGCATTATATGATGATCGTAAAGGCTTCTTTGTTAAACTAGAAAAAGCTAATGAAAAAATAGATAAACGCCAAGGTGAAGTATTGAATACCCTTCAAAACTTTACCAATGCAATAATTCCAATGATATCCAAATCTTTCCTTCCATTTGGTATGGCAGAGAAAGTTGGTTTAGCCCCAGGTGCTAGAGAAACATTTAAAGTCCTTCATGGTAAAAAGTTAGATGACTCTATTGAGCACCATGCTGAGGGTGGCATCATTGGTATGGCTAAAGGGCTATTTGGCGGTGGCTCTAAATCTGGTGGTCTATTCGGTAGTTTATTTGGTGGTGGAGATAGTAATAAATCCTCTGATGGATTAGAAGATGTATCTACTTCTTCCAAACCTACTGATATGAGAACTAGAGATGAAATTGCTAAAGATATGGGTTCAGTATCTGCTGCTGGAATCATTGGAGCAAATATGTCTAGTTCTAAAGGTGCTTCTAGTATGGGAGCTGGCAAAAATGGTATAACAACAGTTCCTACTGCTGACGGTGATACTAAAGAATATGCTATCTCTTCTGCAGATGGTCAATTAATGGAAATTCCTAATAAACACAATAAAGAGATCGATGCTAAGAACCAACACAAAGTTCAATTGCAAGAAAGATCTACTGTTGCATTAGAAAGAATTGCTGAAAAGATTGGTGCTGGTGCATCTAAAACTGGTCAAAAAGCTAAAGCCGCTGGTGGTAGCTTATTAGACTCTTTATTTGGTGGACCTCTTTCCACTATAATGAATGCATTAGCTTCTATTCCATTAATAGGCCCAGCAATCGCTGCCGCAGTTGCTAAATTTGGTAGTAAAGTAAAAACTGTTATCAAAGAGGGTATTAAAGATATAGGTAAATTCATTTGGGGTAGTGCAAAATCTATAGCAAATGGATTAATCCCTGAATCTTTAAGAACAAAAGCTGGTGAATTTGCTACAAAAGCTGGTGCAGCTGCTACTAGAGCTGCTGGTGCTGGTAACTCCTTCTTAGGTAATCTTAAAGGTGGAATTGGTAAACTCTTTACATCTACAGCTGCTAAAGGTTTAGGTGGTGTAGCAGGTTACGGTCTATTTGATGGTGGTAGATATGTCTACAACAAACTCACAGGAGACGAAGCTGCTGCTCAAGAAAGCTTATCTGCACTTCCTGGCGATTTAGCAATGGGTACTGGTAGTATGCTTGCTAATAGATTCTTAGGAAAAAGATTTGGCAAACCTGCTGGCTGGTTAGGCGGCGCTGCTGCTATGCAAGCCTATAAAATGGCAAATGGTCAAGATTTCGATCTTAGTGATTTTGCTTTAGATTTAGGCGGTCAAGCATTAGGCGACTATGCATTTACTAAGCTTGGTGGTAAATTCGCTAAATCTGGTGCTAAAAACTTAGCCAAAGCTGAACAAATTGCTGCATCTCAAGCTGCAACCAAAGCTGCCGCTGGTGCTGCTGCTTCTGGTGGTGGTCCTGGAATGATTAGTAAACTTGCTGCTAAATTTAAAGGCAAAGGTAAAGTCGGAGCTGCTCTTGCAGGTCTTGGTGCATTAGGATTCGGATTAGGATCTTCTAGTGCTTCTGAACCTGAAACTTCTGGTATGACTGGTCAAGCTCAAACTGATCCACAACAAGGTACTGGAAGTATTCTTGGTGGTCTTGGTGCATCTCTTGGAGCAACTGCTCTAGTTGGTAAACTTGGTGGAGGTGTTGGTAAGATGGGTGCCGCTGGTGCTGCTGCTTATGATATAGCCAATGGCGACTTCTCTTCTATTCCAAGTGATATGTATCATGGTATGGTAGATACTAAAGCATTAAGCATGGCTGGTAAAGGAATGAGTTCTTTAGTAGCTAAAGGTAAAGATGCTTTAGGATTTGCTAAAGAAGTAGGGTCTGATGTAACAGATGCTGCTGCTAAAGCCGAAACGCAAAATTCTACTATACAAGCTCTATTGGCTAAACTTAAAGATGGTATTACAAAAGTTACAGGAAAATTAGAATCAGTTCTTCCTGGAAAAGCTGTCAATGCTGTTAAAGCATTTGGTGCTAAGCTTTTAGAAAGAGCTGCTAAACCTGCTAATATTGCTCGTGCTGCAACAAAACTAATGAGACAAGGTGCTGAAGCTGCCGCTGCTTCTACAGGTATCGGGGCTATAGTATCTGCTGTTATTATTGTTGGTGGTATTATATCCGACTTCTATCATGGCTATAACAATGCTGATGAAATGCTAAAACTTTCAGAAGGCACTTCTAGTACTGGTATGAAAATAGTATCAGGTGTAGTAACGGCTATGTGTGCTGCAATCCCTATTCTAGGCATTATCATCCCAGAAGATGCTGTATTAGAAATGGGTATTGAATACATCGGTCCAGCATTTGGTTTTGGTAAAAAAGAACTAGATGAATTAAGAAGACAAAAACCTAGAGGGAAAGATGAACAGTCTTCCTCCTTCAGTGATAATGTAGATAAAGCTAAAGATACTTTAGGTGATATGGTTAAAAGTGTTAAAACTGGTGCTAAGAGCGTCGTTGAAAAAGTCGTTGAAAAGGCAAATCAGTTTAAAGACTTTGTAGGTAATAACCTAGAGTGGGCTAAAAATAAAGGTTTAGAAATGTGGGGAGGTCTCAAACAAGGGGCTTCAAATATCTACAATTCTGTAACCTCTGGTATTTCTAGTGCTGCAGATACAGTTAAACAAGGATTCAATCAAGGTGCAGATTGGCTTAAAGATAAAGCTGGCAAAGCTGCTGATACTATCGGAGAGGCTAAAACTGGTCTTATGAACTTCTTTGGTATTGGAAATGGTGGCAAAGGTAAAACTTCTAAATACGGTAAAGGAAACTTCTACTCTCAATTAGATTCTAATTACTCTATGCCATTTAATGCTCCTGGCGATTCTGAAGCTCAAACTATGGCAGACTCTGGATGTGGTCCTGTGTCTGCTGTTAATGCTCTTTCATCTTTAGGTGTTGATGTAGATCCTCGTATGGCTGCTCAGTATGCTATCAAAGGTGGATTTAAAGAAACCAATGGTGGTACTAGACCTGAATTCTTCTCTAGTTTCATGAATAAAGCTGGTATGGAAACAGATACTCTTTATGATAATGATTCTATTAAGAGATCTTTACAAGCAGGCAATCCTGTTGTATTAATGGGCCAAGACACAGCTGGTGAGTCTAATAGAACTCCATTTGCTGAAAATCCACATTATGTTACAGCTACTGGTATTGATGCTAACGGAAACGTTGTTGTTCAAGACCCAGAAACTCGTCAACCTAATAAGATTTATAAAGCAAATGATCTTTTATCCAAATCTACTATTGCTATTAGCGCTAGATCTAAACGATATGGTTCTGGTAAAAATGTAAGATATGGTAGAGGAACTTCCTCTTTAAGAGCTAATAACTTCCATTTCGGAGCAGGTAAGTTTAGATATGGTAGAGGTGGAATCTCCGCTGATAAGATGTGGGCATTAGCTAACTGGGTTGCTCCTAAAACTGGTATTGATGCTAAATTGATCTTTGCTCAATGGTATCATGAATCAGCTGGGTTCTCTTCTCAATTAGCTAGAGAAAACTACAACTTCGGTGGTATGACTCAAAATGAACCAACAGGCGATCCTAAAGATAAACAACCTGATGGTGGTAACTACTACATGCACTTCGGAAACGAAGAAGAATGGGCTGAATACTATGCATATTATTGCAATAAATGTAATGAACCATCTTTAAGTGGTTCGACAGATGTAACTGACTTTGCAACTCGTTTGAAAAAGAATGGTTACTTTGGTGCATCTATTGATGAATACGTTAATGGTATGAATGGTGCTATGTCCGCTATCCCATCCGGCCAACCAAATATGTCTCTAATCGATAATTCTAAATTCGGTAAGAGAGATCCAGGCAAACCAAGCAAAGCAACTGGAGGTTCCTCTAGTGGTAGTTCTGGTGCTACTGGTTTCTTGAGTGGGTTTGCTAAAGTAGCAGAAATATTTAGCAATGCATTATCATTCGGTACCACTTCTAGTAGTGGTGGTTCTTCAGATGGCTCTAATAATGCAGTAAATGGTGATGCTGCTGCAAATGCAAAACAAATCTTTGATTTCTTAAAATCTAAAGGTTTGAATGATATTCAAGCAGCTGCTATTTGTGGTAATATCGAAGCCGAATCTGAATACAATCCATCTGCTAAGAATGAAATAGGTGCTATTGGTATCTGCCAATGGTTAAATGATCGTGCTAGCAAATTACAATCTTTAGCAAGTTCTAAAGGTAAAAATTGGGACGATTTATCTGTACAATTAGAATATCTATGGTCTGAAATCGGACCTGGTGGATATTATAACCAATTTGTCCAAGCTATGGCAAATCAATCTATTGAAGATGCGGTAGTTACTTGGGAAAAAGGATTTGAAGTTTCTGGAGACACAGCAAGCTATCCTAGACGTATTGCTTCTGCAAAGGCTATTTTAGATGGCAAAGGAACTCTTCCAACTTCTGGTAAAGGTAAACATCTTAAAGCTAGATTTGGTATGGGTGCTGGTCCTCAACAATTGACTTTAAATGCTACTCAAACACTTACAGGTGTATCTCCTACTCCTAAAGCTAATCCTTTGACAGCTTCTTCTCCTGGACAAATGCTAGCCCAACCTACAGTTAAACCTGCATTTGCTCCTACTATCACTCAAGCACAAAAAGAAAATAGAGCTAAAACTGCTGCTCAAGCAGCTGCAGCTAATAAAGCTTCTTCTGGTGCTGATTATAGTAAAGGGTTCTTTGGAAGAATTACTGGTATGGCTGAAAGAATGGCTGCTCCATTATCTAAGATGACTAAGATGCTTGGCTCAACAATTATGGGATCTGCATCTAAAATATTTGGTAATAATCTCAAATTCTTATTTGGTGATGAAAATCCATTTAGCAGTATCTTAGGTATGGATAGTGGTAATAAGAGTGGTTCCTCTTCTGGCGGAAGTCAATCTGGTGGTGCTGGATCTGTATCAACTCCTCAATCTGGCTCTGCAGCAGCTGCACTTCAAGCTGGTATGGGCAATGCTCCTATTACATCTCCATTTGGACCTCGTGAAAGCCCTGGTGGTGTAGGTTCTACAAACCATAATGGTATTGACTTAGGTGTTGCAGAAGGAACTCCTGTTCCTACTCCTGTAGACGGTACTGTTGATGATGTAGGATCTCAAGGTGGTCCTGGTAGTGGATACGGTAACTTCGTAGTAATCAAAGATGGCAAAGGAATGTATCATTTATTTGCCCATCTATCCGAACAATGTGTTCAAAAAGGAGACACAGTTAAATCTGGTACTATTGTTGCTAAATCTGGTAATACTGGTGCAAGTACTGGTCCTCATTTACATTATACTGTAACAAGCGATCAATCTTGTGCTGGTATGAATGGCGCAGTAGACCCTTGTCAGTACTCTATCGAAGGCTTGGCTTCTGGCAATGCTGGTAAAGGCAAACATGGCGATGCATCTACTCCTGGATTTATGAGTATTTCCAGATATGGTAGAGGTAGTACTAGAATCAAAGTAGATTATACTGCTAACAGAGGTATCGATGAAGGCATGTATGGTTTACACGAACAAATTCCTAAAAATACAAGATCTAGATTTGGTAGAGGCAAAACATCTACATTCGGTAGAGGCTTTGGTTCTATGATTAAGAATCTTGCATCTAATGCATGGGGTAGTATTAAATCTTATGGTAGAAGCTATTTAGATGGCTTAAAATCCTCTAACTTTAATTTACCTATTGCTAAGACTAGTCTTGAAGCTACTAATAATGGAATAGCACCAAATGGTATTCCATATTCTGATAATGATATTAATTACTTAGTGAATACTCATGGTATGAGTAAAGCTGATGCAATTAAAGTATTATCAAAAGATCCTAAATATACTACTGCCGCTAGTGGTGCAACTGGAACTCCTTCTGGAATTCAAGCTAACTCCGCTAATGTTGGTACTGGTGATTTAGGAGCTAAATTAGATAAGCTTATTCAAGAGCAATCTAAAACTAATGAATTGCTCTCCGCAATCGTTCAATTAGCAAATACTTTTGCAAAAGAAGGCATTAAGGCTAACGTAAATGGAGCGGCTATGCCTCAATCTGGAGCTAATGTAGGAGCAATGGCAGCTTCTACAGTAGGTGCGGGTGCAGGTGTAGAGGGCAACTTCAATAGAGTCGGTACAACCGATATTAGTAACTATCAATCAATTATTGACAATATGAACAGTATTGCTTTAAGATAAACTATTCAGGGATAGCAGAAATGCTATCCCTGACATTTTTGTAATAAACCTAAGGTATTTAGGAGGAAATAAAATGTTTGAATTATATAAAATCAATGCACCAGTGTTAGTTATGGATAAACCATCAGCATCTGGTAATGTTGTAAATAGTTTAGATAAAGGCAAAACTGTAGAAATTGTATCTGAAGAAGATGGTTGGTTTAAAACCATTTCTGGTAGATATATATTAAAAACAGATAGATTGTCTAAGATGGTTGAGATAGATGAAGAACTTTTAAAAGAAAAAATGTTTAGACTCAATCTACAATCATTTGCTGGTGATGAGAAACAAAATAATGACGATATGGATCTCCAATTAGAAGGCACTACTGTCAAAATTAAAGATAGTGTAAAGAAAGACGTTAATGGCTTAGATATTCCAGAATCTGCTAAGGCTGACGGAACTACCTTCAAAGTAGAATCTATTGACTCCTCTGGGTATGCAAATATCAAAGACGTAGATGGTAATAGTTATAGAGTATCTTTAAATGAATTCTCTTATAAAAATAAAGATGGTAAGTTTAAAGATGTAGATCTACAAAAAGCTGCATCAGAAGCTCAATATAAAGATCTTATAAGTGAAATTAAATCTTTTAAAGAAGGATTTACTAAGGCATTTAATGCTATTGATGATTTCATTAGTAATATGAATAAAATGACAGTAAAGAATATAAGAACTGTATTTGGCATGCCATATCAATTTATGCCTATCTGTGATAATAGAATTGATAATACTAATAATGATGCATCATTTGGTAGAAAGTTTGCTCAAAAAATAGTAGGCCGTGCTCCTATCATGGTATTACAAGCAGGAGTTGCTAATTTCCTTCAAGGTTATGAAGGAGATAAGAAATCTAAGATTCAAAAAGAAATAGTATCTGCTATTAGTAATAATCATGGTGAAGTTAGCGAATCTGATGTAAATAAATTGGTAAATCAATCTGGTAGATATTATAACTTTAAAGCTACCCCAGAAGACTATTTCTTTGCAGTAAATCAAATGTGTAGATCTGTTGCTGCATTATTAAATATTAGTGATGTAGAAATAGAATATGGGGCTAATGGTGAAAAGAATAAACTTGGTAATTTTGATTGGGGTCTAGCATCTCAACATCCATTTGCTGGGTATCATAGAGGATCCGTTTCTTTTTATATTAATTCAGAAACTCAAGTACAAGAGTCTTTCTCTAATAATACAACTCAATCTCAATTAGCTAATAAGATTAATCAAGTATCAGATATGGCTCGTGAAATTAACTTCCTTTTAGGTGGAGCATCTGGTGTAACCAATATGAATCTCAAACCAGAAGCAGATTTAGAAAAGGGTTCTAGTGATACTAGTAGCATGGGTGGTATTCTTGGTTCTATGTGGAAACACGTTAATACTATGATGGCTGGTGGGAAGATGTTCTTCCCAGAAATCTGGGCTGATTCTTCTTTCATGAGATCATATGATATTACTATTAAATTAGATTCTCCAGACTGTGACGTATTATCAATTTACTTAAATATTTATGTTCCACTTTGTCATATTTTAGGATTCGTTATGCCTAGATCTGCTGGTGATAATACATATGTATCTCCATTCTTAGTTCGTGCATTCTATAAATCCATGTTCCATGTTGATATGGGTATTATTACAAACTGCTCTATTCAACGTGGTGATTTACAAGGATGGACTCAAGATGGCTTGCCTACTCAAGTAACAATCCAATTATCTATTAAAGATCTATATGATATCATGTCTATGGCAACTGGTAAGGGTGATAATGATATGATTGGTAATCCAGCACAATTAGATTATCTTGCTAATATGTGTGGTGTCAATATTGCCGAACCTAATATGCTCAGATATGTAAAACTATATTGGTTAACACGTCTTGGTTCTAATACTGTAAAAGATAGATTAGTTCATACTTGGTCAAGAGCACTAGGTTCTATTTATGCTGCTTGGAATAATATGGGCGGCAACCAATCTGGTAACGGTTCTATTATGTAATATATCTTATATTTATATACTATAATTATGAGGTTATCATATTTTGTAGTATTTAAATAAGGAGATAATATTATGAACTCATCTTTTATCATGGGATTTTTATTTGGAGCTGGTGCTCTTTATATGTATTCTGACACTGTTAGAAGAAACGTAGCTATAACTAATAGAGAATTAGAATTATTACTAGCTAATAAAAGAGAACTAGATAGAATGGTTGTAGAATCTTTAGCAAGAAGAGGTATACACCTAGATGAGTATGGAAACATAATAAGATAAGAATATAGGCATACTGCTTGATTGCAGTATGTCTTTCTTTTTTGTTTTTTATATATACTAATACTACTAAGTAATCTTGTCTTATTTCAGGGAGGTGAGATAAAATAAAGACTAGAAAGCAAAAAGCAAAACTATACGAAGAGAAATATTCTCATGTCCCAAGAGACTATCAAGAGAGACTTTCTTGGATGATAGACCAATATAAAATAAATAAATCCAAAATGGATGATATTATCAATACTAGAAATCAAATGCTTCAACAAATGCAGTATATGCCAGAATTATATGTAGTAATATATGAGAATCCAGAAGGTAGTCCCAGACCTAGAGCTAGATTTATTAAAAGTAAAGGAAATAATATCCTTTCAAATGCTAGATCCAATCCAGGATTTATTCAGGTATATTCTATTACTGGTGCAGCCGACAGACAATTTATGAAGCAATTTAAAACTACTCAGGACTTCGATTTTTTAGAGTCTTTAATCTATACACCTTGCCAAGTACATTATAATGCATATTTTAAAACTCCTAACGTTTTTAATTCTAAGGAAAAAATGTTAGCAGAGATGGGAATGATACGTCCTCTATCAAAACCCGATTTTGATAACGTGGAAAAGAAATATTCTGATATGTATAATGGCAATATTTGGATAGATGATTCTATTGTAATAAGTTCTAGCTTCAACAAATATTATTCAGAACTTCCTAGAATCGAAATAACTCTAAGGTATATGAATATGCTATATAATAAATATCAATACAAATCTATTTCTAAAAGACTTGGGCAAAATGACATTAAATTCTTTGGCGAATAATACTTAATTTTATTTAATAAAGGATGGATGTTAAAGTAATGGGTAGATTAGTCAATATTGAAACAGCAGATATT
>OKER01000133.1_pt1 | contig 21995 bp, 17 predicted proteins | sample 1610031 | NCBI WGS metagenome assembly OKER01 (sample SAMN04436611, study PRJEB24849) | human gut metagenome | biome: human gut; feature: NICU; material: stool | host: Homo sapiens | place: USA: Saint Louis, MO | collected 2009-12-31
ATTTACTAACTACTTTTCAGTACTCAAAACTACTATTACCCTATTATCAGAAGAATGTCCCTCAATTTTAATAGTAACATCATAATTTAAATCATAGCCTATTATATGTCTATTTTTATATTCACGCCACTTAATTCTGTCATTCGAAAGTAAAGCTTTAATTTTTTCAAATTCAATATGCTCATATATAATTTTAAAATTATAAACCTGACTATTTCTACCTGTAGCATAATGATCTTCATTTACCTTATAAGAAGATATACTTACAAGCTTTTGCTCATATGATTCAAGCTTTTGAATTTGGTTAGGTCTATTAAAAAAAGCAGCTACTGTCATAAAAAAAATGATAATCACACATATAACAGTAAAACCCAAAATAAGCTTAAACGATAAAGGCAATAAATTAAAATAAGACATTATTTTTTTCATAATTAATCCTCTATTTCAAATTGAGTTCTAATAGCTCGAATACGATTCTCTAAACTTTCCATATCATTTGTTTCTCTAATTTCAGCTTCAGGTTCTGTTGGAGGAGGTGAATATACACCATCAGGTTGATCTGGTGTATAAGTTGATAAATCTACAGAAGTATCATTCACCACATATTCTGATGGAACTTCACTTTCCAACTTCTCTGTATAAGAAAATGATATTGTTGCCTCTGGCGAAACATTCATAGTTTTAGACTCAGTTATATTGGTAGGGCCCAGACTATAACTTTCACCACCACCAGTATTCATTGATATTGAAATGGCCCCACCTGTAAACCCTTGCTCACCATATAAAACTCTAGTGTCACTGGTTGTTGATTGAACTGGGAATGCACTTGGCCCTATAGAAACTTGGTCTGTAACATATGAAGAACCTTCCGAATCTATCCCATAACCTCTTGAAAATCCAATTCCAACAACATCAGTAATACCTGCTCCAATCCCCTTTGGACTCAGAATACAAATGATCTTTACGTATATATTTTTTCTTTTCTCTTAGTTTATTAATATTATATCTATTACTTTGAGCTAAGTCATAATTTAAATCTGCTAATGCTAAATCTTTATTATCTTCTGAAATCCCATCAAGATCAACTCTATCAATATGAAATAAACCTTCATTCCACTTTGTAGCATAAGATGTAGTTGCAGCACCACTATTACTTGATTTCCCACCTACTACACCATGCGCAATGGACTTAGCAACTTTACCATCCTTAGTTGTTGGTTGCCAGTTATGTAGTTGTTCAAATGCATTTTTAAAGAATAGACGAGCTAACTCTTGACGTTCTTCAATTTTCTTTTTATCGAAAATCTTATCTAATTGATGTAATGTATTCTCTGTATTGGTATTAATCGTCTTAGTATCAATTTCTTTACCATCTACTGTTAGTATACCATCAGAAATAGCAGATTGAGTAGTCGAGCTGGCTTTACCTTTAGATTCTATGCCTAAGTTTGGAACTAGACCAATGCTGTTATAAATCTTATCATAGCCATCTTCTCCAGCATAAATACCTGCCTGATGGGTCACGCTTTTCCATTTACTATCAATACGTCCTACACTCGCATTGATACTACCAGTTGGATTCTTGAAATTAGGTTTAGAGAAAACGGAGAACACTAAGTACAATAAAATTAAGTAATAGTATGATAACGCAAAGGGACTGTAGTAAAATACGGTTTTACCGCATTTCGCTACAGTCCCTTTTTAGGTATATTTCTTATTTTATTCAGGTATAAACACTTCTATCACAAAGATAAAAGCTATCTTTAAATCTATTTTATCCTAAGAAGCCACCATGCCCCATACAGATACAGTCTTCTTTTGTAATCTCATCATCTGCAATGAGCCGTGGCACGATTTCATCAAAGGCCGTTGGTTTACTAAATAGAACACCACCTGGTACGCCTAAAATTGGCGTGCCATCAGCACAGTATGCAATGCACACCATAGAGCCTGGCAAGACAGGAAGTCCATATGTTACAACGCAGTCTGCGTAGCGTTTAATGGCGCCCGGTGTTAAATCATCAGGATCTACGCTCATACCGCCGGTACAGAATATGATGTCTGCGCCCGCCGCTTTCACCTTGTCGATAGCAGCCACAATATCGTCCGTGTTATCCGTCACGATTTCATGGGCGATTTTTTTCACCCCAAATTCTGCGCAACGTTCTTCGATGATAGGTGTGAAAGCATCTTTAATGCGTCCTTCAAATACTTCAGAACCAGTTGTAACGATGCCCATTGTTTTGCGCACGAATGGCTTAATAGTTAAGATAGGTCCACCTATTTTTTTAGCCTCTTTTATTTGTTGTTCTTCTAGCAATAATGGAATACAACGCATACCAGCAATCTTATCGCCAGCTTTCACAGGCGTATTATTCAATTTTGTAACGATGGTCAATTCGCCGATGCTATTGATAGCGTATAGTTTATCTACATCCACCTTGAGTAAGCCATCCACATCGGCAATGGCCTCGATTTTACCTTGTGCCATAGGACCATCATGCATATGGTCACCCTTTGCGATATCATACAAGGCACGGGCCACATCTTCTTCATGGAGAAATCCTTCATCTTCTGGTTCCATCACATAAATATGTTCTTTACCAAGATCGAGTAATTTTGGCACATCTGCTTCGGTAATTACATGTCCTCGGCGAAACGGTGTATCTTTCACCTCGCCAATGACGATGCGTACAATATCGTGTACCAAGGCATGTCCAACTGCATCTTGTACTTTTATTTCTTTCATAATCTAACCTTTCAATATATATTCTATTTCATGTATATCATAGCAATACATTTACTATATCATATGAACGATAGCTGCTAATATGCATTTACGCACATACGAGTTTAGCAATCCACATACCGATGGCACAGAGGGCTAAACCGCCGAGGATTTGCACCGTCCCATAGAACAGAACCTCTGTAACATCACCAGATGTTAAGAGCTGTAAAAGCTCAAAGGCAAATGTAGAAAATGTGGTAAAGGCACCCAGTCCACCAACGACTAAGAAGAACCGAATCCATTGAGGCCAGTCGGGTCTACAAAGATAGGCACCTAAGATGATACCGATGATTAAACACCCGATTAAATTAACCGTAATGGTGCCAAAAGGATAAGGTCCTAACCGCGCCATTACCCATTCCCCTACCACTGTTCGCGCTAGTGCACCAAGAGCACCGCCGCAGGCGATAGCTATATATTTTTCCATAATAGAGCTCCATAAAATTAACGATTCGTGTAATTATCATATATACATAATAATTATCACATATTACGTATTAGTCAACAATGTATTTGCTAAGTATACTAAAAACACAAGGTAGGGATCGGAAAGGAGGTCTTATGAAGGATCCTACACTTACAATGCCGGCCTACCGACGGAATCATTATCAAGACCCAAAATTTCAGCAACAGTATATGTGCTTGGGTCACAAAATCTCTACTCTGCGAACGTCGATGGGCATTTCACAACGACAATTGGCCGATGTCGTAGGCATTAGTCGCAGCTATTTGAGTAAATTAGAATGTGGATACGGAATATCAGGCGTATCCATCGAGGTAGTATTTAAAATTGCTTATTGCCTCAATGTTTCTACCAGTCAATTGCTACATCTTCGTATGCAAGACTATAAATCCTGTAATAGACATCTTTCAAAACATTATGAAAGAGTCGAATTTTTCCGACTAGCACATCAGCGCTTTTTGGAACTAAAAAAACGTCTCTAATCAATAGACCTCATATGAATAGAGACAAAATTAATTCTTTATTACACTCTCTTCTATTCAATTAAAATAACATTATATAACCTTTCAAAAATTAGATTAACAAGATAAAGTAATTCCTACTTAACACGTACAACATATATAAAAGATACCCCCCTTACAATATCTTATATATGACTTTGCAAAACAAAGGACCCTATTTAGGGTCCTTTTTACTATGTCTATGTAGTTTTTATACTTCGTTCAATTTCTTATCTTGTAATTCCGCATTAGCCCGTTTAAAGATAAATGCATTATTGATATGCTTGCGCATCGCATTTTCTGCGGCCACTTCGTCGTGACGTTCAATGGCATCTACGATGTGATCATGTTCATCGTCACAATCGTGTGTGCGCACCGCATTGAAGGAACTCAAATACATATCGCGATTTACGCGTTCACGGAAATCGGCTAAGTAATCAACAACGCGATCATTGCCAGAGAATTGAGCGATCATGCTGTGGAATCGGCTATTAACCTCTACGCGTGCCGTAGCGTCCTCAATAGCATGCATTTCCTTGCATAATTCCTTAAGCTCTGCCACTTGTTTTGGCGTAGCGTGACGAGCACACAAACGCGCCCCCAAACCTTCCATAACCTCGCGGCATTGATATAGCGCCACGATTTCTTCTGGTGTATCTGCCTTAACAGTAACACCCTTCCATGGCACGATAACAACAAGATTATCTTTTGCTAATTTTCTGAAAGCTTCGCGAACTGGCGTTGCACTGACTTTGAGCTGTTCTGCGATCTTAACTTCATTTAGTTTTTCTTGCGGTAATAGCTCCCCTGTTAAAATAGCCTGTTTCAAGGTCACATAAACTTGTTCACTTAAAGGCAATCGTTCAATTGAATCTACAGCGGAAAAATGATACACATCTTTTGGTTCTTTTGTACCCTTCACGTCTTTTGTCATATTTCTAGCCTTAGGTCCCCTCTAATGTTTACACGCTTTCATACTTTCAATGAACGCCTAAAATGAGTATAATAGAATGTAAGCATTTTTATATACGAACACATGTATATATAATAATTGTATACCCTATAATTATAAGTCCCGTACATATGACTGTCAATTTCAAGATAGTCACAGTTAAAAAGTGAGGAAGTTACCCCTATGAGTCGTTGTTTGGTTATCATTAACCCTGTATCTGGCGGCGGTGCAGCACGCCGATACGCCCTTGATTTACAGTGGAAATTGAGCACCCTTTTTGACACAATTGAAGTTAAATTTACCACCGGTGCCGACGATGCAACCCGTTTTGCAAAGGCTGCTTGTGAAGATGGTTTTGACGCCGTTTTCTGCATGGGTGGCGATGGTACCGTTAATGAAACAGTAAATGGTATCGCTCAAGGTGGTTTCAAAGCAACCTTTGGCTTTATTCCGGTAGGAACCGTCAACGATATGTCCCGTGCTCTCGGCATTCCACAACGACCATTAGAGGCAATTCGCCGTCTCGATATCAACCAAGTTCGCTCCATCGATATTGGTCGCTGCAATGATAAATACTTCTGCAATAATATTGCAGCCGGTGTCATTCCAAAGGTTATCGAAGAGGTAACGCCAAAGGAAAAGCGCATCTTAGGTCCATTGGCCTACTTCTTGCGCGCCGGTCAAGCCCTCTTCACTACAAAGGACTATACATACCGCATTCAAACGGAAGATGATGATTTCATTTGTAAATCTCCTCTTGTACTGGCTCTACTTACCAATGTAGTGTCTAGTTTTGAACGCTTTATGCCAGAGGCTTCCGTAGACGATGGGTATATGCGCCTCGTTATTTTTAAGGAATACTTTATCCTCGACATCTTCAAAGTTCTACCTCTTATCCTAAGTGGCGCCATCTATAACTCTAGCAATACAACGACTTTAACAGTCAAAAAAGCTCATATCGAATTATTGAGCAATATAGATAATTTACCAACCAACATGGATGGTGACGCAGGTCCTTATATGCCTGTAGACCTCGAAGTATTACCACGTGTCCTCAAGGTATTTGCACCGACAAAACATCAAAAGAAAAAACCGCTTCTCTAAGCGATACGAACCCCCTTTGCTGGCAAACCAGTAAAGGGGGTTCGTATTATGCTAAATAGATTGTCTTATATGTGCTTACAACAGAACTGCTTCATGTAAGCGGAAGCTATAAATATAACTTGCTTTCACAGGCATGTTTGTCAATCGTTCTAGGGCCTCTTTGTAGAGGTCCATTTGTATTTTATAGCGACGGATAAGCTCATCTCCACTCTTAACGCGGTCCGTCTTATAGTCCACGAGGACCCATTGATCATCTTCTACAAAGACCGTATCGATAATCCCTTGTAAGAATAGACGCTCACCATTCTCTACATCAGGATATACCCGATTACCGTCAAAAAGCATGCTAAACGGCAATTCTCGTTCCACTCGTTTTGATGCAATGAGACGCTGGCCAAGATCAGAGTTAAAGAATCCATATAAGCTACGATCACTTAATAGACTGCGTTCCTCATCACTAAATTTACCTTCTGCTTGCAATGAATCGAGCATATCTGTCATGGATGTTTGTGTATACTTTTTAACAGGTAGCCATTGCATCGCTTCATGCATCAATGTACCCCATTGCGCACCCGTTACGACCTCATCAGCTACTGCAATAGCCAGTGGTTTACGACCAAATACGGAATCGGCTAGCTCCGTTCCACTAATAGTAGGAATGCTTGTATCTAATATGGCATTCTCACCAGTCGTATCCTCAGTTATATCACAGGATATTACTGGTTTCTGTTGCATCGATACATCTGTAGCCGATACTGCCTCCGCATCACGTTCGGCAAATCTCCGTTTCAATTCACTAACAGAAATCTTAGCCGTCGTCTTGGCGGCTACAAGATTTGGATAGGTGAAAGCAAAGCGCTGTACGATTTCCTCTGGCAATGCTACATCATTTACCTTACCTAATACACGAACCGTATTGATGGTCGTTTCATCCACATCCGCCTTGTAATCTAAATCTCCATAAAGAGAACCATCATGAATCTCTACCTTTACCTGACATTGACGGTCGAGCAAGTCAAAATTTGTTTCTCCTTCGAGTTCAATGATATTGCGAAGTGGTGCACCCCCATCTAGATGACGGGCGAAGGCGATGAGTAGCCAATGCAAATAGGAATTACCAGCTTTGATTAGATCGGCACCTAATGCTTGGGTCTGCGTCAAGGCCGCATGTTTTATATGAGCGCCAACGCCCTTTTCCTTTTTGATTTCCTTGTTAATATATCCGGTCAAGAATAGTTTATCCCGTGCTCGTGTCAATGCAACGTAGAGGATACGCTGTTCTTCGGCTTTCATAGCATCCGATTTGATGGATTTACAATAGAGCCACGGCATGGACGGATAGGATACGCGAATGTCTGGGTAGTAGCCCTTTAATCCGATACCGCCATTTTTATCGACTAATAACGGAGAATTAAAGTCCATGGTATTGAACTTCTTTTGTACGCCAGACAGGAATACAACAGGGAATTCAAGGCCCTTACTTTTGTGGATGGTCATAAGGCGCACTACGTCATCTGCTTCGGTAACTACATTGGCAACGGCCATATCTTGATTGCTATCGCGTAAGCTTTCAACAAAGCGAAGGAACCTAAAGAGCCCTCGGAATCCGGAGGATTCAAATCCCTTAGCCCGTTCATAGAGGGCCATCACATTGGCGCGACGCACGAGGCCATTCGGCATGGCGCCTACGTAGTTCACGTAGTCCAATGTTTCGTAAACATCCCACAACAAATCAGCTACACCATGACGGCGAGATAATGTGCGCCAACGCTCGATATGAGCAATGAATTGGAGCAAACGTTCATCTTGAGCCTGTTCTGTATAGAGAGGCATAACAGACCATAAAGATCCGTCCCCGGTAAGGCGCAATGCACCGAGTTCATTGGCATCAAGCCCTACAAGTCCTGAATGCAATACGGCGGCCATCGGCAAATCCTGCTCAGGATTGTCGATGATTTGTAACAAGGATAAGAGCAATTGGATTTCTTGCGCTTCAAAATAGCCATCTCGTTCATTAACAACGGCTGGAATACCGGCTTGACGCATAGCTGCTACTGCCCGTGTACCCCACCCAGCAAGGGACCTACGCAATACGGCAAAGTCGCGCCATTGAATTTGGTGGAACGAGCCATCCGCATTTTGCACCTGTTTCTTCGAGGCATGTAATTCCTTGATTTTTTGGATGATAAAATCCAGTTCTCGCTCATTGTTCTCCGGTTCATCGCCTGCGGTTTCGGAATCACCATCGGTTTCATCAGAACGATTCGTATCGCTCGTATCCAAGAGATGTAATTCTACAGCGCCGCCCACCCAATCGGATGGAGCCTCTTCTACGATACGGCCCGGTATAAGCGATTCTTTTTCGCCATAATCAAGCTCCGCTGCCTCTTGGGTCATAATTTGGTAGAAAATAAAATTCGTAGTAGTCAAAATATTTTCGTGAGACCGGAAATTCTTCGCCAAATCAATGCGGCGCTCTACGGCATCATTCATGAGCCCATACGTATTGTACTTGTTCATAAATAACGAACTATCCGCCATACGGAAACTATAAATGGCTTGCTTCACATCGCCTACATAAAAACGATTATCCACGCGGGAAATGAGGTTGATAATAGTTTCTTGTACACCATTCGTATCTTGGTATTCGTCCACCATGATTTCTTTGAACGTATCCTGTAACTCAAGGGCCACTTCGGATGGTTGAGGATCATCTTCTGTACCTGGTTCCACAAGGAGTGCCAAACAGAGATGTTCCAAATCGCTAAAGTCCATGATGCCTTGCTCTTTTTTAGCCTCATCATAGGCTTTGTGAAAGGCGATAGTCAATTCTACAAGGTTATGAATGAGCGGATATTGGTCTTTAAATTGCTGTTGCAGAACGGATTCATCAATATGAAATAGACCGTTTTTCATGCCCTTTAAACTATCCTTGTTTTGAGAGCCTAGCGATTTAAATTCGTCTGCTAACGCACCATCGACTTCTCCCTTTTCTAAGGCTTTGCCAAGGCTTGTAAAACTTGCTTTTGTAAAGGTATCTAAGTTACGGCATACATCGACCATATCGGACCAAGTCTGTGCCCCTTTTAATTGGGCTAATGCGGCTAATTGTTCTTGGTACACCTTGTCCCATTTCTTAGGTCCTACAGGACTTTCAAGTAAAGGTTCCATCTGTTCGATGCGGTCTGCAATGCGGTCGATTTCTGTCTGTTGGTCGTCCCACATAGCACGGCCCCATAAGGTATCTCGTAAATCCTGCTCTTGAGCGGCCTTATATGGTTCTACGGCATGGCGCATCCACCCGTCAGGATTCGATTGAGACATGGCGAATTCATAGAGACTGAGCACCTTATCTTGCAATCCTGCATCAGATTTATCATCGCTAAAGAAATCAGATAGGTCAAAAATACCATACGTATTATGTTCATAAGCCTCTTTCAAAAGGTTCTCTAACACCTCTTGTTTTAAGAGGGCCATTTCCGCTTCGTTGCCGATGCGGGCCGTCGGAGGTATATCGAGTTTATAAAAATAAGAGCGAATCACCCACTGACAGAAGGAGTGCAATGTCGAAATATGTGCCGATGGCAATAGATTAAGCTGTCGCTCTAGGCGCGCTTGTAACGCTTTATCATCGGTGGATTCCATGGCCTTAGCTAAGGCGACGCCAATACGAGCGCTCATTTCAGCGGCAGCGGCCTTCGTAAAGGTAACGACCATCAATTCTTGTACGGATAAAGGATTCTCCATATCTTTCAACCGCGTAATAATACGCTCTACAAGAACCGCCGTTTTACCAGAACCAGCAGCAGCGGCGACGAGCAAGGTTTGAGCCCCTAGATTACTATCCTTCGGGGACATGATGGCAGATTCCTGCTCCGGTGTCCATTTAACGCCCATTATCGTCACCTCCTGTCATAGAACTATCGGTATTAGAGCTTTCACAAAAATCAGCGTTAGCCTCAGTCTGTCCAGATGAACCATTGAGGGCATCGAGCATTTTTTCAAGAGCGTTCGCCTCATTTAGAGCGCTCAAATAATTGTATTGATTGCGCTCATTATCAAAGCGACACACGGTCTTGTAATCGCAGTAGGAACAAGGAATGGCCTTATTCAACTGATACGGAGCAATGGGGAATTCACCCTTACCGATGGCAGAACCGGTGTCCGCCATAATCGATTCCGTATAGCGACACATGATATCAAAGTCGCCGGAGGATTTAACAATTTTCATATCCCCAGAATGGATGGATCCCTTTCCCGTAATACGAACGGGCACATAAGGGCCCTTGCTCTTATAGGTGAGCAAATTTTTATCCATCTTTTCCAACATGTCGATATCATCTGTAAAATACCCCTTATTATTAAGGGCCCCATTTGTATCCGCCAAGGCTTTGGCCTCTTCATAGGACACAGGCTCACCCGCTGGCGTTCGTGGATTTTTTACATACGTATACACCACAGCGGCCGGTGTCATCGGTTGATCATGGTGTTTCTTATAAGCCGATTCTAATGCCAATAGATAAGTCATCAATTGCAATTTTAGGCCATAATAGATTTCTTGTGCATTAACCGATGTACTACCCGATTTATAGTCGATAACCATGCCGTACGTATGACCATCACGATTATATTCATCAATACGGTCAATTTGCCCTACCAAGCGTAAATAACGGTCCCCTCCAAGGGATACCTTAATAGAGTCCCATCCATTGGGACGTCCAAAATCCTGTTCTAAATACATCGTATCAAAGGAGGACCGGCTAGACCAATCAACAAGGCGCGATACCGTTTTCTGTAATGTTCTCACAACGCGCTCTTCAATAGCCTTATCATAGGCTGTCTTTTCATCCTCATCATAACGGTTTTCTTCTAATATATCCGCTGCTACACGAGCACATAATTCTTGTTGCGCCGTTTCGTCTAAATCACGCCATTGCTTATGCTCGGATAATAGTTGCGTTCCCAACCGCTCCAAATTGGCATGTAAAAAGGTACCAATTTCAGGAGCCCCAAAGGAACGAACCTTGCGAGACTCTAATTTCAAGCCATATTGAGCATAGAATTTAAACGGACATTGACGATATTTTTCAAGACGCGTTACCGACCCAGACATATAGCCCCGTTTGAGGAACAGACCAGTTACTAACTCCGGCGCAATAATAGGTACATCATTATTGTCGCGAATACCACGGCTCACGTCCTCTAAGCGTGGTCTGTAGGCCCCATCATGGCGAGCCCAGTTATAGAGTCCCCACCATAGGGGTGACACAGGTACTCCGCTAAACAAAGCGCCCCAACGTTCAGATAATAGGGATAGACTTTGGTATGGACGCCATAAGTATTCATCTTCTGTACCGTCTTGAATGGTGAAAGGAACCTCTATAGGGGACGTACAGAAACCGAGGGATTGTAATCGTTTAATGACGAGGGAACTTTCAAGTCCTTCCCCTTCATCATTGGAACCTGCATAGGATATGGTTAAATGCTGCTCGGCCCGCGTCATCGCTAAATAAAGAAGGAAATTTTCATTAAACGCCTTCGGCAAGGCGCCTTCCGCAAGAACGAGGCCCGCCTCAGCCAATGCTTCCCGTTCTCTATCCTTGATCAAACCTTCATCGCCCATGTTTTGTGGGAACACCCCTTGATTAAGACCCATCACATAGACCCGAGGCCACGATTGGCTGTACGCCCGTTCTATGGTGGTAATCGCTACGTGATCGAGGGACGGAGGAATCATGGAGTAATGAACATTATCGAGGGCCTCTTCTAAGAGGGCTATCATTTCATCTAACGTCAATGTTTCCGTATCGGTGAGGACCATCATTTCATCGAGGAATCCAATGACCGCATTGTACATTTGCTCGTGACTGGCCTTGGATTCTAAATCGCCATCTCGTTCAGCCTCTAAGGACCATTCATAGAGGCGTTGAGGCACTTGTAATTCTTCGAGGACTCTGTAGATATGTTTACACCATTCCGCCCCTGTATGCGCGTCGCTAGACGTAGCAAAATCGAACCAAGGTATCAAAATATCCATGATGGCCTGTCTCGATGCATTCACGCGCGCATGTCTCGGTGCATCCGGTTGTTCTTCGTCTGAAAGCCCCGCTACGTAGCGCATATAGGACCAGTTATCTCGTTCCCACTGTAGATGATCAATACCAAATTCGAGCACGTAGTTTTCTAATTCATCTACGGCCTCGCGAGTAAGAGGTGTCAAATCCGTTTTCAATAAACGGAACATGATGTCACGACTATAACTATGCTTAACGATACCAAGCAAATCCGTCATCAATTCTCCGAGCGGATGATTGTTCATAGGTCGTTGACGGTCTCCAAAATGAGGTATTCCATAGCGAGTAAATACCTTTTCCAACGTATCGCCATAGGTTTCGGATTCACGCAGCATAATACATATATCGCGATAGCGCGCATTAGGGCTGCTTTCAATATAGGAAAGAATATCACGAGCCACCCAATCCGCTTCGCGTTCTCGATTATAGGCGCTTACAAGCGGTATATGTTCAGCCGTAGTATTGTGCTTACCGTGAACGAAATTTTCCTCTAAAGATTGCAATACAGGTGTCCCTCTATGCCCTGTAAAAGACTGAAAGGACAATTTCGTTCCATATTCCTTATGGAGATTTTCCAAGATTTCAACAGAGCGATTAAAGATGCCATGACGACCTTTATTAGCCAATATACGTTTAGGATCAGCTGGTAAATCGACGGTGATTACAGATTCTACAGCAAGATCAAAGAGCATATATAACAGCTCAAAGTGAACCGGTGTAAACCAGTGGAATCCATCGACAAAGACATGACAGTTTTCCATCAATGGAGACTGTGGCAATGCATGAACAAGGTCCATGATAGGGTCCCCATCAATTTGCCCATGAAGCTGCAATTCCTCTTCGTAGGCCGACATGCATAGTGCCAATTCCTGTAGCTTTTTCTGTAATACACCATTTGATACGCGCTGTGCACCAGATTCTAATTCATCAGGTCCAATGCGAAATGAGCGAAACTCGGAAAATAAACCTTGCAATACCGCTGAAAACTCTGGCCGTTTAGCGGCTTGCGACAACAGGCCTAATTCAGCCCCTTTTCGTTTCATCACAAGGCTTAGCAACATGGTTCTACCCAATTGAGATATACTCTGTTGCTGAGCCTTTACATTGCCTATCGATTGATATACCTGATAGGCCAATCGGCCAAAGCCAACAACGCGGACCGTCGTAAAGCCTCCTTGAGGCATAAATTCCGCAAGTTCCCGTTCCACGCGATAGGTGGCTGGCTCTGGAACGAGCAAAATAATAGGGTCACCTGGACATTCGGTGATAACCTGCCGAATGCGTTCATATACGGCACGGGTCTTACCGGAACCAGCGCGACCATGATACATGGTAATACTCATACTACCTCCCACAACAATGCTTATATTTAGTAATTCTGCTTATATTTCATCATCCCTAAAACAAAATATATAGAACGGATACTTTATACGACATATAAATATATATACTATTGTACACCATGGAATATTAAAATTGTATTTGACAAATTCTCATTTTTCCCTTATTCTGTTTACAAAAATTAAAAAAATTAAATTTGTTTATATTTTATTTACATATTAGCATTCATCATGTATAATGAAACCTAGATGAAGTGTTATTTGTAAAAATGTGAGATTAGGAGTCTTTATTATGAATACAAAACGAATTGCAACGGTATTTGCCGTATTGGCAGCAACAACAGTTTCTTTTTCTGCATTTGCCGCATCTATGGATGCAAATGCACGCGCTTATGAACGTGCTGCAGCAGAACAAGCTCAATATGAATACACACCTGTAAACAGTGCACCTGTTGCACAAGCAAGCTATGTAGCAATGCCTCCGCGTCCTAACTATTCCCCATTGCCAGCTGTTCCTTATACAGCAGGTGATATGAGCCAACAAATGCCTGTTTCCAAAGAATTAGGCGACCCAATCTTCGTGGCTCCACAAACAACAGCTGTAGGCATGCAAATCATGGATCCAATTCCAAGCCCTAATGCACCTCTACAACAAGCTGTAGATGCACCAGCTACACTTACTTTCAGCAAAAGTGGTAGCGGTTATGTATCCACATACAGAAATAACCAATTGAACGCATTTGATGTATTGTTGAATGGTCGTTCTTATACATTCGATTTACCAGCTTATACAAATGGTTACCAAGTAAAAACTGCAAGTTCTTACAACCGTGCTGGTAATGGCATCGCTAATGTATTTACAACAAATGTTATTACAGAAGCCATCGTAAACAACACATCCTTACGCGTTACTGTTAACATGACACAACCTACATCCGTAGCTGCATCCAAATTACGCGCTATGCAACAATCTGGCCAAGTAACATTGGGCGAAGTTTCCACATTGTTCGCTTATAATGAAAGCTATGATGGCGTAAAACAAGCGGCTAACTACGATGTATACAATAATAATGGTCGTTTCATCGTTGTAAAATCCGGCGCAGTAACAGTACCAAATGGTGCACAACATCCATATGCAACAGCTATGTTCGCCATCACTGATGATACAGTAGCAGCTGTAACAGTTTCCGGTAACAGTGGTGAAACTTATGAACTTGTGAAAGGCACTGCTTACGCTATCGCAGCTTCTGCACACGCTGCAGCTGACAAAACATCTAAACAAAAATAATTGACCTCCAGTGTACGACGTATGTCGAGCACTACATATAATGAAAAGAGCACATCCTACGGGAACGTGCTCTTTTCTACTATAATCGTGTAAATGTTTCCAATGCCTTATAGGCCATCAAGCGATAGCCTCGCTCATTTGGATGAACCTCTCCGGCAAATACAATTTGACCGATTTGATCGGCTTCATGAAGAACGGTATAAAAATCGATAGTATGTAAGCCATGTTCTCTTGCATATTCTTGTAGACGACGGTTTACGTCCACTACCACATGATTAAGGCCGTCCATTTCACTATCGATTTGTGTTTCAAGGCCCATGATAACATGCCCCTTTTCACCGGCTATAGTAGCAGCTTTAATGAGCTTGCTATATACATAGTCGCTATCGCGATTTTGTAAAATATCATTTGTACCACACATAATGCATATATATCGGTCATCTTCATAGGACTTATCGATACACCATGACTCTAAATAATTGATTAAACCTTGCACAGATAGTCCATCGATGCCGTGATTTTCCATATGATATGCGGGTAGTGCGGCACTACACAGTTCAACCCAACCGAGACCTTCTCTCACATCATAACCACGGGTGATACTATCTCCAAAACATATTATTTTCATGAAATCCTCCCTGTACATTAATTCATCTACATTGTAAAATATATATGTATAAAGTACAATATGTTACTCATTTTCATGTATTTTTAAGTACAATATGGTACACTTTTTTCACATGGAGAGGAGAATTATAATGAAATATTTTTTAGCTCTCGTGGGAACCCTATTGTGTACCACGCAATCGGGATTTGCCATATCACAATATGAAATAGAGCAAAAGCCCACTCAATATCAGCTAGCTTATTCTAGCGATACCGAGCGTATGTATGTCGACCTTAGTTCGATTCATACGAAACAGACTGCTGCTAATTATAAAACGGTACAAGCACGGCTATTGAGCTTATACACCAAAAATAATGTAATTGCAGACTATGATACAAACTTCACATTTTATAGCCAACAACCTAATGCACCGGTGACGATGACTGCGTGGAAAATATCAAAGCCAACATTCTATGCAGAAAATGGGTATCCTATCGATACATTACCGCAACAACGGTTAGCAAAGGATTACGGTCAACATGTGGCGGCGCCAAATAGCCCATCACAACGCATTGGGGAGTTTATCTATAATACGTCTAAAGAGATGGAAAAGATTACCTATACATATGATAATCCATATATTCCACCTCAAGTATTCCCTCCTGTAGTCGATCAACAGACACGGACCGTATTATTTGGTCTCATGCCTCCTACAGATGCTGTTATTTCTACGCCAATGGATCGTGTTATACCAGCACCTCCAGCACCTCCAACTAATATGCAGCCAAGCTTGCAACCAGGTCATGTAGGCGGATTTAACCCAGATAGCTTAGGTGATCGTGGGCGCTTCTCACCAAATTTAAATGCACTTCAAACGGGTAAATTCCAACCATCGAATCGAAATATTGCTCTTCCAAATCGACAAGGACCTCCTGCAGCACAAGGACTTAGAGATAACAATCCTCGCAATGGTAGAGATCGTAATGATAACGGTCGAAACGGCATCGGTCGTGACGTCAAGTCCCAAAATGGTGCTAGCCGTGACAATGGTAGCCGCAATGGCGGTAATCGTGACGGTAGCAGTCGCAATGGTGGCAGTCATGGAAATGGTGGTCATGGCGGTGGCCAAGGACCTCATTAATGTCAAATCTATAAAAATGTTCAACATACAAAGAAAACCCTCATCTCAAGCGATGAGGGTTTGTTTTATGGCTTTTACAAGGGAAATTTATTTTTTTAGTTTTACAAAGAACAAGGCAACGGCACCGATAACTGGTGCAATAGCAAGGGTCATCAATGCAGATTTATAGCTACCAGTTGCAGTTAGCATACTACCTAAAATCATAGGCGCCAACATAACGCCGATTTGATTGAATAAGTTTACAAAACCTGCCGTAGTACCTCGCAAGTGAGGTTCTGCTGATTGTACAACGAGAGCATTCGTCAACGCACTGTGCATGAATGCGCCAATACCAAGAATTGGACCTGTAATAAAGAGCATATCTGGGTTTGTGGTGCTCGCAAAGAGTATTAAGGCCGGTCCAAATAAGAACATAACGAGTGCTGTTAAATGATTTTTCTTAATCGGCAAAATATCGGATAAAATACCGATGGTTGGCTTTGCAATAAGTGCAGCCAAGCCAAAAGCGGACATAACATGACCTGCATAGATGGCGTTAACACCTAGTTGCTTTACCATGTACAAGTTTGACCATTGAGCCACCGCCCATGTAGCACCGGTAGCGAAAAAGCCTGCAAACGCAAGGCAACGAATATTGCGATTTTTTAATACGTGAAGCAAGTTTTCTTTTATGGATGGCTTTTCCCCTACAGGAACCGCTTCGACATGAGCCTCCGCTTCACGTTGAGCTAGGATTTCAGCACTTGGCTTACGAACTGTAAAGTAGCTGAGTATAAAGATAATAACTGGCAACAAAGCAGTTAAGAGGAATGCATTTTGCCAACCATAATTCGTTGCTACATAAGGGGCATATAAATTTACAGTCGCCACCCCAAGCGATGTACAAGACATGAAAATACCAACGGCTGCGCCACGTTGATTAGGACCAAAGTAATCCCCAATAGCACTCAAGCAAGAGGCTTGTACAGGACCGGATACGATACCTAATAAGAAACGCAACACCCATCCATAGGTATAATTATCAATGGTACTCATCAATGCGGTAATGACTGCCATGGCGAGTAAACTAACCAATATAGTATAGCGATAGCCAATTCGGTCCGCTAAGATACCACCAGGTAATACCATGATGGCATAGCCCATGTAAAAGGCGGATAAATAGGTCGTCCCCATTTGTGGCGTAAAATTCAATGCTTCATTGACAATCGGCATCAATGACGCCCAAGATAGACGCATAACAAAGCTAATCAAAAACGTTAGCCAAACGCTGACGAGAATTAAAATCTGAGTTCGCGAGAAACCAATTCTACTCATACGAGCTCCTTTCTATAGAAAAATAACATATAGAGCTATCATACTATAAATAGAAAGAGTTTTTCAAATTCTTTCTATTTATCATCACACAACAGGGTAATATATATGATAGAGTATGGAGAATTCCCTCTTACTACGTTTCTTGACAAATAAATTTATATCACTTATCTTAAAATCATAAGTAGGATTATTGGCCTGACTACCTGTACCTTTATGTACAGCAGCAGCAATAATCCTACTTAAGTTATTTATACACTAATATTTAGGGGTTATAGGACAAAAAAGCAGTACTACTAGTCGCCCAACTCAGAATGGCAATAGCCAAGCGGCCGGTCAAATGACTAGTAATACTGCTTTTGATACTATAAGTATAAAATTGAATGGCGGAGAGGGTGGGATTCGAACCCACGGCCCCTTGCGGAGTCACTGGTTTTCAAGACCAGCTCCTTAAACCACTCGGACACCTCTCCATAACGGTACTATTATATCAATTTGGTCTAATAATAAGCAACAACGTAATACGTAAATAAGCAATAATATAATACATAAGCAAGCAAAAAAGCTGACTTACAGCCAGCTTTTTCATTTGTATTTAACATTTAGTATTGCCCTAATCTTTTAGTTATTTGTCATATATGCTAGAATAGGTCTTTTTTCCACATGCCTATGATAGCAATGATGGAACACACCACGGAAATACCTACTACTTCGTAGAATCCATTCGGATCATCCTGGAACGGCAACGCCACATTCGTTCCCCACAGACTGAATATGATTGTGGGCACCGCCAAAGTAATCGTAAGGGCCGCCAACATTTTCATCACCATATTGAGGTTATTTGAGATAATCGATGTAAAGGCGTTCATCATATTCATCAAGATATTAGAATACATTTCAACCATCTCGATGGCCTGTTTATTCTCGATGATAACGTCTTCCAAAAGATCCTCATCCTCTTCATACATTTTAAGCAAATGTCTATAAGTGCTGTGACCACGCAAGCGCAATAGGCGTTCCATAACAGTTCCATTCGTACGCAACGCAGAGGTAAAGTATGTCATGGATTTCTGTAATTCCAATAGTTGGAAGAAGTCTTTATTCTTCGTCGTATGACGCAACTGAACTTCAATATCGTCGGTACGGCGGTTAATTTGTTGTAAGTAACGTAAAAACAATGTGGCTGTACGGTACAAGATTTGGAACAAGAACCGCGTCTTTTTATATGTATAGAATGTAGACAGTTGGTTTGAAATGAACGGATACAACACCTCGGATTCTTCAAGACATACAGTAATGAAGAAGTCAGGCGTCAAAAAGATGCCAAGTGGCACCGTATCGTACATATCATTACCGCGAATCGCAGGAATGTTGATAACCACGAAAATATAGTTGTCCTCTAATTCCACGTGAGAACGTTCTTCCATATCGAGAGCGGTCTTTAAAACGTCCGTTGGAATTTCCGTCAAAATATTGATGAGGGACAACTCATCGGGGTCTGGGTTCACCAAATTTACCCAAGAACCTTTTGTGGCATCTGATACAGTGCAGTCTGAAACCAACTCTTCTTCTATGTGTTTGTACACCGTGATCATGCTATCCCTCCTTCCAACGAACATATAGTAATCATCTAATAAATTATATACTATTTTATAGCTATTATTCAATTCAATTGTGAAAGTTTTGTTTATATAGTATATACATAAACCGCTTTATGTCTATTAACAATGCACAACTGTATATGTTAAAAGCATCTCAAAACTATTCTTATATCAAATCTACAAAAAAATCTAGCAAACAGATAGATTGATAAAGCTGCTAAACTAAAAAATCCACCAAAAGATTAAACCACTAAAACTTACAGTGAGTAAGCATGCAAACAAATAATCAGCAATATATCATTAGGTTAAATCTTATAAAAATAACCTCTATACTAGCTTATCGCTAATATAGAGGTTATTTGTTTTATCCTACTCTGTCAAATCAGAATAATGTCATTTGTTATATTTCTGCATTAATCTATAAGATTACTTTCACCAAATTAACGGCGCAAGATACGAATAGAGTTCAAAATACAAAGGATGGATACGCCAGTATCACCAAATACTGCCCACCACATGGATGCATAGCCCATGAGGCCAAGCGCCATGATAAGGATTTTAACAGCAATAGCGAATACAACGTTTTGCCATGCTACGCGCAATGTCACTTTGGACAAGTCAAGGATATGTGCAATAGCAGTCAAGGACGGACGCATGAACACAACATCTGCTGCCTCGATAGCCGCATCAGCACCACTACCCATCGCGCCACCTACATCAGCACCTGCAAGTACTGGAGCATCGTTGATGCCATCCCCTACGAACATAGTTGGACCATATTCAGAGCGAATATCTTGTACAACGGACAATTTATCTTGAGGCAACAACTGAGCACGTACAGCACTTACGCCAGTTTCTTTAGCGATGTAATTCGCACTTGCTTCAGCATCACCTGTAAGCATAACAGTTTTAATATCTTGACCATTAAGATCAGCAATCGCTTCAGCAGAGTCTGGGCGAGCTTCATCGGCGATGATGATACGACCTAAGTATGTATTACCTTCTGCCACAAGAACTTCTGTGCCATATTCAGCAGCCTCTGTTGGATAGCCTTGCACATTATAGCGTTCCATAAGGCGACGGTTACCAATAAGTACTTGTTGACCATCAGTCATACCCACCATACCTTCACCAGCTAACTCTTGAACGAAATCAGAAGGTTCCACTGTAAGGCCTTGTGCCTTTGCTTCAGACACGATGCTTGTTGCGATTGGATGTGTAGAAACGGCTTCGATAGCTGCCGCCATGGATAACAATTGACTGGAACTTACATGAGAGCCTACAGTTTCTACGTTGTGAACTTTGAACTCACCAGATGTGATGGTACCGGTTTTATCAAGAGCTACTGCTTTCACATTAGCCAATGCCTCGATAACTCGACCACCTTTTAATAAGATACCGTGTTTAGACGCATTGCCGATACCGGAGAAGAATGCAAGTGGCACGCTAAGCACCAATGCACATGGGCAAGAAATAACGAGGAATGTTAAGGCTGTGTAGATCCATTTATGCCATTCACCAGTAATAAGGGATGGAATGATAGCTACAGCCAATGCAAGAGCTACAACGATTGGTGTGTATACGCGAGCAAAACGCGTAATGAAACGGTCGATTTTAGGTTTAGAAGATGCTGCATTTTCCACGGCATCAAGAATTTTAGTAACCATGGATTCTTCAAGAACCTTATCTACACGCATTGTAATGCGACCAGATTCGTTGATACAACCAGACATAAGTTGAGTGCCAGGTACGGCGCGAACAGGTACAGGTTCACCTGTTACAGGTGCTGTATTAACGCGTGTTTCACCTTCAAGCACTGTGCCGTCTAGAGGAATTAAATCGCCAGGACGAACCTCGATAGTCCAGCCTACTTCAACCTTTTCAGGAGCCATAACTACGATTTCACCACCGCAGTCTGTATCTACAACGCGCACCTCTTGAGGACGCATATCAACAGCGTTCATGATTTCTGTACGACTACGATCAGTTGCTTTTTCTTCGAAGAACTCACCAATACGGTAAAACAAGATAACACCTACGGCCTCAGGCAATGCATCGATAGCAATAGCACCCAATGTAGCGATAGACATCAAGAAGTTTTCATCGAACACTTGGCCTTTTAAGATATTTCGACCTGCGATGCGCAATACTGGGAACGCAAGAAGAATATACGCAACATAGTAAATTGGAGTCTCAATACTCTCTGGCAAGCTGATAGATGGGACAAAGGATGACAAAACGTCATAAATCATTAATAACAAGCCTGCTACGATGACTGCAATTGTTACAGCATCACCACCACGATCCTGGTCAGGACCATGCTCATCCATAGCCGCTTTAGATTTACGTTCATAATCTGCTACTGTAACGCCTTCTTCGATGGCATCACAAATGTCTTGAATGTCACGTTTAAGAGCTTCACGGTCTTCCCAAGAGCCGGTTAATTTTAATTGATGTGTAGCAAGTGTGAAATTGGCAGTCTCTACCACATCCATTTTACGGATACGATCTTCAATTTTTGCTGCGCAGTTCGGACAGTTCAAATTCTTCAACAACAATGTTTCTTCCATGATATCTCCTTTGATAATAGTAAAAGCTTCTATCCTGTATTGTAAGTTAATAGGTAATATTTTTCTAATACTTATTAGACATATCTTGTTTCATATCTTGTTATATATGTTCCTAAACATTTTTCATCAGATATTTTTATTTATATGAATGCCTGTTCATATGTTTATATTACATCAAAGGAGATTAAATGTCAATACAAAATCATATTCAACATATATCAAATTTTATTTACTTTAGTTCTAACTATATTCACCT
>OKER01000134.1_pt1 | contig 21549 bp, 15 predicted proteins | sample 1610031 | NCBI WGS metagenome assembly OKER01 (sample SAMN04436611, study PRJEB24849) | human gut metagenome | biome: human gut; feature: NICU; material: stool | host: Homo sapiens | place: USA: Saint Louis, MO | collected 2009-12-31
AGACCAGGCCGGACCGCGATGGCGCATCAGGCGGGAAAGCTCCAGCGCCTTTTTACGCAGCTCGCCTGCGTCAGTTTTAATATCCAGTACGCCAAAAATAGAACACATAGCCTTCTCCATTACCCTGTCGTGTTTGATGTTGTGCTGGCTTCGTCTCGTGGCGAAGCCTGAGTGCGTGCTTAAGAAAATGCCGTAAAGGGGGCGCTGGCGCAAGGGTTTTGCGGCCTGAAAAAGAAAAAACGCAACTGTGATTGTTGAACAGTAAAAAAAGAGTATCTTTTGAGCGACTTTATTGAGGAATACGCATTTATAGGCCGTTTTTATTAGATGAATGACTTTTGGCAGGCGCTATAAATGAAAAACCACGTCCTGCGACGTGGTTGGCATCAGAAAATATCGATTTCCGCGACGGAAGGGTAAATCCACGACGGGCGAAACGGCATGCTGTCGATGTCATCGAGGGTGGAGACGCCGGAGAGCACCAGAATAGTCTCCAGCCCCGCCTGGAAGCCGGCCAGAATGTCAGTGCGCAGGTTATCGCCGACGATCACTGTCTGCTCGGAGTGAGCCTGCATTTTGTTCAGCGCTGAACGGATGATCCACGGGCTGGGTTTACCGACGTAAAACGGCTTACGGCCGGAGATCTTCTCGATCCCGGCGCACAGCGCGCCACAGGCCGGGTAGAAGCCGCGACCGTGCGTATCCGGGTTGGTAGCAATGAAGCGGGCGCCGTTGGCAACGAAGAAGGCGGCCTTATGCATCATCTCCCAGTTGAATGAACGGGTTTCCCCGACGATGACAAAATCCGGGTTCACATCGGTGATGGTAAAGCCGGCTTTGTACAGTTCGTGGATCAGCGCCCCTTCACCCACCACATAGGCTTTCTTGCCTTCCTGGCGGCGCAGGAAATCGGCGGTGGCCATCGCCGAGGTGTAAAACGCGGTATCTGGCACGTCGATGCCGGCGGTGGCGAAACGGTTGGCCAAATCCTGGCCGGTTTGCGACGGGTAGTTGGTCAGCATTACCAGCGGCATGCCTTTATCGAGGATGCGTTTGATAAACTCGGCAGCGCCGGGAACGGCGACGTTATCGTGCATCAGCACGCCGTCAATATCACAAATTATGTTTTGAATGGTCATGGTGGGTCCAGAATCATTAACAAAGACGAAACTATACTCGTCATCGATGAGGTTTCACATCGCTGGTGGACCATACCCACCAGCGACAGGGTGATGCGGATCGTTTCGCGCTATCAATAAAGAGGCGATTAGCTCTCAAGCAAGCGCTGCAGCAGCGTGCCATTGAGCATAGCGCGTTTGACCAGCGCGAAGGCGCCAATCGCTGAGCGATGGTCGAGGGTAGAACGCACCACCGGCAGGTTCTTGCGAAACGCTTTCAGCGCCTGGGCGTTAATGCAGCCTTCGATGGCCGGAAGAAGGACCTTTTCAGCTTCCACTATTTCGCCGGCGACAACGATTTTTTGTGGGTTGAACAGGTTAATCGCGATGGCGATCGTTTTCCCGAGGTGACGCCCCACGTACTCAATCACCTCGCAGGCCAGGGCATCGCCCTTGTTGGCCGCTTTGCAGATAGTTTTGATCGTGCAGTCATCCGGCGTCAGACGGCTCTGGTAGCCCTGCTCAAGCAGGTGGCGAACCCGCTGTTCGATGGCGGCATTGGCCGCGACGGTCTCCAGACAGCCGAAGTTGCCGCAGTGGCAGCGCTCGCCCAGCGGATCGACCTGAATGTGGCCAATTTCGCCGACGTTGCCGTTCCGGCCAATAAAAATGCGCCCGTTAGAGATGATGCCCGCGCCGGTACCGCGGTGCACGCGCACCAGGATGGAGTCTTCGCAGTCCTGACTTGCACCGAAATAGTGCTCGGCCAGCGCCAGGCTGCGGATGTCGTGCCCGACATAGCAGGTGACGTTGAAGCGTTTTTCCAGCGCCCCGACCAGGCCCCAGTTTTCCACCGCAATATGCGGCATATAGCGGATCACGCCGCTTTCCGGGTCGACGAGGCCTGGCAGGATCACCGAGATGGCGATCAGCTCGCGAATTTTGCGCTGACAGTTTTCGATAAAGGTGGCGATGATATTCAGCAGGGCGTGTTCCAGCGTTTCCTGGGTGCGCTCGGGCAGGGGAAAATGTTCCTCTTCCAGGGTCTTGCTGCTTAAATCATACAGGGTCAGAGTGGCGTCATAGCGGCCAAGCCGCACGCCGATGGCGTTGAAGTTGCGGGTTTCAGCGATGATAGAGATAGCGCGGCGGCCTCCGGTGGAGGCCTGCTGATCGACTTCTTTGATCAGGCCGCGCTCAATAAGCTGACGCGTGATTTTGGTCACGCTGGCAGGGGCAAGCTGGCTTTGTTCGGCTATCTGAATGCGCGAGATAGGCCCATGCTGGTCAATCAGGCGGTACACGGCCGCGCTGTTCAGTTGTTTTACGAGGTCAACGTTACCAATTTGAGCTTGTCCGCCTGCTGTCATACTTTTACTTACTCAGTGACGACCTCGTTACCATTAACGATGGTCTTGGTGATTTTATAATCGCGTGTAAAGGCGGTCAGGTTAGCGACCATGCCCGGCGCAATGCTGCCGAGCTGCTTGTCCACACCGATAGCGCGCGCGGGATAGAGCGTCGCCATCCGCAATACTTCGTCCAGTGCCACGCCGCAATGCTCCACCAGATTACGCACCCCTTCAATCATGGTCAGGGAGGAGCCGCTGAGCGTGCCGTTTTCATCTACGCACAGTCCATTGCGGTAGTATATTGTTTTCCCGGCAAAAATGAACTGGTCAATATTCGCCCCCGCCGGCGCGGTGGCGTCGGTGACCAGGCACAGTTTGTCGCCTTTCAGGCGCTTGGCGTTACGTACGTTGGCATAATCGACATGCATCCCGTCGACAATAATACCGCAGTAGACATCCGGCTCGTCAAAAATCGCCCCGGCCAGACCCGGTTCGCGTCCGGTAATGTACGGCATCGCGTTATACAGGTGAGTGGCGAAGGTAATGCCGGCGCGGAAGCCGACTTTCGCCTCTTTCAGCGTGGCGTTGGAGTGGCCGGCGGAGACGACGATCCCGGCGGCAACCAGCTTGCGGATCACTTCCGGCTCAACGCGCTCAGGGGCGAGGGTCACCTTGGTGATCACATCGGCGTTATCGCAGAGGAAATCGACCAGCGCGGCGTCCGGTTTACGCACGTAGTCCGGGTTGTGGGTGCCTTTCTTGACGATATTCAGCCACGGTCCTTCAAGATGCAGACCCAGCGCCTGATTCGGGTGTTTTTGCAGGTATTCGCGCATGACGCGGATACCTTGCTTCATCAGATCGTCACTGGAGGTAATCAGCGTCGGCAGGAAGCTGGTGCAGCCTGAACGTTCGTTCGCCTTCTGCATGATCTCCAGCGTTTCAACGGTGACCGCTTCTGGGCTGTCGTTAAACTGCACGCCGCCGCAGCCATTGAGCTGAACGTCGATAAAACCGGGGGCAATTATTGCGCCGTTGACCGAGCGCTGCTCCATGTCAGACGGCAAATCCGCCAGCGGACAGAGACGTTCGATTAGGCCATCGGCGATAACAACCGCATGGTCATCGAGAATTTCATGACCGGTATAAACCCGGCCCTGGGTTAATGCATACATTACGACCCCCGGTATATACGCCCCATCAGGTCAGCGATCGTTCATTTGCCGCCGGCATGATGATGCATACAAAGAAAAAGAGGGTCCCGCGCAAGTGGCGGGACACGACTACATTACAGACCTTTAATATTTTCAGCTTCTAATTCGTTGAAATATTTCAGGGTTTTCACTTTCAGCTCCATGGTGGACGGCTCGTCGCAGACAATCACCGCCTTCGGATGCAGCTGCAGGCAGGTAATGGTCCACATATGGTTGACGTTACCTTCTACCGCCGCCTGCAGCGCCAGCGCTTTCTGATGACCCAGCACCAGAATCATCACTTCTTCTGCATCCAGCAGGGTGCCTACGCCCACGGTCAACGCGTATTTCGGCACCAGATCCACATCACCATCGAAGAAGCGGGAGTTCGCCACACGGGTGTCATGGGTCAGGGTCTTAATACGGGTGCGGGACGCCAGAGAAGAGGCCGGTTCGTTGAACGCGATGTGACCATCGTTGCCTACACCGCCCATGAACAGGTGGATTTTACCGTAGGAACGAATTTTTTCTTCATAGCGACGGCATTCCGCATCGATGTCCGGCGCGTTACCATTCAGCAGGTTGATATTTTCTGCCGGAATATCAACGTGGTCAAAGAAATTACGGTGCATGAAGCTATGATAGCTTTCCGGATGCTCTTTTGGCAGGCCGACATATTCATCCATATTAAAGGTGACGACGTGTTTGAAGCTAACCTGGCCTGCTTTATGCATTTCAACCAGCGCTTTGTAGGCGGTCAGCGGAGTGCCACCGGTAGGCAGACCCAGCACGAACGGACGGTCCGCGGTCGGTTTGAATGCATTAATACGGTTAACGATGTGGCGGGCAGCCCATTTACCGACCTGCTCAGCGGTTACCAGGGGGATCAGTCTCATTCTTCACCTCTATAGTTAAAGTAGATTCTGGCGGATTGGCGCCAGCACTCTGAGGAGAGTATTGCAGCAACTGCGCCGACCGGGGTCAATCCGTGTTGATTTTTTGAATGATAAAATAAGTTTTCGATGTTAGCCAGTGAAAGGGAGGGGTGAATACGATATTTGGTGATAATTATCACAAAAAATACCCGTTTAATTTGCGATACGAATTAATTTTTCACACACTTTGCCGGTAAGTGATAAAACCGACCTTGTTACACAATAAAAAAGTGGCTTTGAAAATGAGCCTCATCGGGGTCTCATAGGGGGAATAAGATGAATATTTTAGGTTTCTTTCAGCGACTGGGTAGGGCGTTGCAGCTCCCTATCGCAGTGCTGCCGGTCGCGGCATTGCTGCTGCGTTTCGGGCAACCAGACCTGTTGAATGTACCCTTCATCGCGCAAGCGGGTGGGGCGATCTTCGATAATCTGGCGCTGATCTTCGCAATTGGTGTGGCATCAAGCTGGTCCAAGGATAACGCGGGTTCTGCGGCGCTGGCCGGCGCAGTAGGGTATTTCGTGATGACCAAAGCGATGGTCACCATCAACCCGGAAATTAACATGGGCGTGCTGGCCGGTATCATTACCGGTCTGGTGGCAGGGGCGGTGTACAACCGCTGGGCCGGCATCAAGCTGCCGGACTTCCTGAGTTTCTTCGGCGGCAAACGCTTCGTGCCGATCGCCACCGGCTTCTTCTGTCTGATCCTCGCCGCGATCTTCGGCTACGTCTGGCCGCCGGTGCAGCACGCTATCCACTCTGGTGGCGAATGGATCGTCTCCGCAGGGGCGCTCGGTTCCGGTATCTTTGGTTTCATCAACCGTCTGCTGATCCCAACCGGTCTGCATCAGGTGCTGAACACCATCGCCTGGTTCCAGATTGGTGAGTTCACTAACGCTGCTGGCGCTGTGTTCCACGGCGACATCAACCGCTTCTACGCCGGCGACGGCACCGCGGGGATGTTCATGTCCGGCTTCTTCCCGATCATGATGTTTGGTCTGCCGGGTGCGGCGCTGGCGATGTATCTGGCGGCGCCGAAAGCGCGTCGTCCGATGGTCGGCGGTATGCTGCTGTCCGTAGCCATCACCGCGTTCCTGACCGGGGTAACCGAGCCGCTGGAATTCCTGTTCATGTTCCTGGCTCCGCTGCTGTACCTCCTGCATGCGGTGCTGACCGGTATCAGCCTGTTCATCGCAACGGCGCTGGGTATCCATGCGGGCTTCTCCTTCTCCGCAGGTGCAATTGACTATGTGCTGATGTACAGCCTGCCAGCGGCCAGCAAAAACGTCTGGAGTCTGGAATCTTTGATAAGATAATCTTTTCATTCCGAGTGAGTTTGCGAAGGACATTTCCATAAATTTCGTCTTCAGGAATTGCAGCAGGCTCTACATGGACATCAGTATCATAGACAGAAAAACGCTTACTGAGGATTTCTTCAATTTGTTCAGTAATGGCGTGACTCTCGTAGACGGAGAGGTCAGGGTTCATTTCAACAACGATATCAAGATAGATATTACTACCATAGGAACGTCCACGTTGCTTTTTAACTTTGGTAACTTTGGGAATCTCCAGAATGGCTTTTTCATAGGCCTTAAGATTCCTCTCATCAAAACCATCTGACAAGCTGAAGGTTGCTTCCATGAAGATACCATAGGCTGTCTTTAGGATAAAGAAGGTGATGATAATAGCAGTAATATAGTCGATGATGGTAAGGTTGAAGGATGCTGCAAGAATGGCGATTGATGTTCCAATAGAAGTTACGGCATCGGAGAGATTGTCCTTAGCAGCAGCTATCAAAGCACTGGATTTTAGCTTTTTAGCAAGTCTTTTATTGTATAAGTAAACGCCACACATGACGAGAGCAGATAGGACACCGACAGTGGCACCAAGTGGATCAACGACTGTTTCTTCTCTCAAAAAAATCTTTCGAACTGTCTGAATTAGGACTTGGAAGCCTACTACGAACATGATAAAGGAAGTAACTAGGCTTGATAAGTCTTCAATCTTCCAATGACCAAACCTATGATCTGCATCGGCTGGTTGACTAGCCAGGTGCAATCCAATGAGTAGGGCGACATTCCCCAAAATATCAGATAAGTTGTTAAAACCATCAGCAATCAATGAGCTAGAGTTTAAAAAGTGTCCAGCAATAAGTTTGGCAATGGTAAGAAGTAAGTAGGCTGCAATGCTGACAATAGGCCCTCGTCTGGCTGCCCTTAAATTTTCATACGTCGTCATAGATTTACCTTTTTGTTTAAATATAAGTATTTATTATAGCACAAAAGAATAGTTACTTAAAGCCTGTAATACATTGATTGTTAATATGAATCGCCTTTTTAAAAGCAAAATATTGAAGAATCAGCTATCACATAGTATTTTTCAGTATTTTCCGAATATTATCTACAAATTATGGTATAATTTAGGGTGTATAACAATCTAAAAGAGGTTTTTATGGAACATTCGACATGGCACAAGCTTCTGAAAGAGGAACTGCCGGATCATTATTTTTCAAAGATAAATCAGTTTATGGATCAGGTTTATAGTCAGGGAACGGTTTATCCCCCACGAGATAAGGTATTTAATGCTTTGTTAGAGACTCCTTTTGAAGAAGTTCGGGTGGTAATCCTTGGTCAGGACCCTTACCATGGGCCTAATCAGGCTCAGGGGCTTTCGTTTTCAGTTCCTGAGACGATTCCAGCTCCACCTTCTTTGGTTAATATTCTCAAAGAATTGGGGGAGGATCTTGGTCCTAGAAGTCATCATGATTTGACAACCTGGGCCGAGCAAGGAGTGCTATTGCTTAATGCCTGTCTGACTGTTCCAGCTGGTCGAGCCAATGGTCATGCTGGTCAAATTTGGGAACCTTTTACAGATGCTGTGATTAAGGTTCTCAATCAAAAGGATACTCCTGTTGTCTTTATACTTTGGGGCGGCTATGCTCGTAAGAAGAAAGCCCTAGTGACCAATCCTAAGCATGTCATTATTGAAAGTGCCCACCCTAGCCCTTTGTCGGCCTATCGCGGCTTTTTGGGCAGCAAGCCATTTTCAAAAGCCAATGCCTACCTTGTATCTCAAGGCCAATCCCCAATTGATTGGTTGAAGTAAAATAGAAAGTTGGAAGATTATGTTACTGATTAAAAATGGTCGTGTTGTAGACCCTAAATCTGGTTTGGATTTGCAAGCCGATGTTCTTGTGGATGGTAAAAAAGTCGTTAAAATTGCTGAAAATATCGACGCTGGAGATGCCCAAGTTATCGATGCCACTGGTCTTGTGGTTGCTCCTGGTTTGGTGGATATCCATGTTCATTTCCGTGAGCCAGGTCAAACCCATAAGGAAGACATTCATACGGGTGCCTTGGCAGCTGCTGCTGGTGGTTTTACAACAGTTGTAATGATGGCTAATACGAATCCAACGATTTCAGATAAGGAAACCTTAGAGGAGGTCTTGACTTCGGCAGCTAAGGAAAATATCCATGTTAAGTCTGTTGCGACTATTACAAAGAACTTTGATGGTGAAAACATCACTGATTTCAAGGGTTTGCTTGAAGCTGGTGCTGTCGGATTCTCAGATGATGGTATTCCATTGACCAATGCTGGTATTGTCAAAAAAGCCATGGAGCTAGCTAAAGAGAATAATACCTTTATCAGTCTTCACGAGGAGGATCCTGATCTTAATGGTATTCTCGGTTTCAATGAAAATATTGCTAAAAAAGAATTTCATATTTGTGGGGCAACTGGCGTAGCTGAGTACAGCATGATTGCGCGTGATGTCATGATTTCTTATGATACACAAGCCCATGTTCATATTCAACACTTGTCAAAAGCTGAATCTGTAAAAGTGGTTGAATTTGCCCAAAAACTTGGAGCACAAGTTACAGCCGAAGTGGCACCACAACATTTCTCTAAGACAGAAGACCTCTTGCTCTCAAAAGGTGCTAATGCCAAGATGAACCCACCACTTCGTTTGGAATCTGACCGTCAGGCCGTCATCGAAGGGTTGAAATCTGGAGTCATCTCAGTCATTGCCACAGACCACGCGCCACACCATGTCGATGAAAAAAATGTCGATGATGTGACTAAAGCACCATCAGGAATGACTGGTCTGGAAACCTCTCTATCTCTTGGTTTGACTAATTTAGTTGAAGCAGGACATTTAAGTTTGACAGAACTATTGAAAGTAATGACAAGCAACCCATCTGATCTTTATGGTTTCGATGCCGGTTATTTGGCTGAAAATGGACCAGCAGATATTGTTATCTTTGCAGACAAAGAAAAACGTCAGGTTACAGCAGACTTTAAGTCTAAAGCAGCTAATTCACCATTTGTAGGCGAAGAACTTACGGGCAGTGTTAAATACACTATCTGTGACGGTGAGATTGTTTATCAAGCCTAAATAGCAGATCAGAGCAGGGCACATCGAGACACTTGGTGTTGCACTGCTTTTTTAGTCATTAAAGGGGACGCAGATGAAAAAAATTCTTTTGTTTCTGATTGTTATTCTTACCATCCTCCTGCCGACAACAACAGTTCATGCAAAAGAGGTAAGATATGACATTGCTTCCTACAAGGGGCACCTAATTATAAATGATGATGGCAATGGGACCTTCACCCAGGAAGTACTATATGTTTTTAAGAGTGACTATAATGGACAATATGTGACACTTGGATATACTGATCCTGTACCTAAAGGATTCATGATTTCGGAAAACCCTAGTGTTTCAGCAACCGTGAATGGTCAAGAAAAGAAAGATATACAAGTGGAGGAAACAAATCTTTCTGACGGTGTAAAACTAAAAGTTTACAATTCGGGTTCTGATGGTGATAAGGTTCAGTTAAAAGTTACCTGGCAGATAAAAAATATGTTGTCACTCTATTCAGATATTGCTGTTTTAAACTGGTTTCCCATCTCTGATTGGGATGAATCAATCAACCATGTTGACTTTGAAGTTGAAGGCCTAGATGCAAGTCATGGGGAGCTCTTTGCTCATACGGGCTATTTTGGAAAAGACCCACAGGTTAAACGTACTGCTACAGGTTATCAGGTTCATGTAGACAATTTACCATCATCAGGTAAATTGGAATTACATGCCTACTGGCCAATGACCAGTGCTTTACGGGAAAATAATCAGGCTTATTTATTACATAAGACAAATGAGGCAGAGTTTTTTAAAAAAGAAAGAGATATCAAAAAGTCTAAAGAAAACTACCGACGCATTTTTTATGTCATTTTGCCACTTGTAATTTTAAGCTTTGTTCTTATTGGTGTTTTCTGTTACCTCATTGTTTTTTATAGTACGAGGACACCTTCTTTCCCTCGCAATGCACGTCTTTATGAAGCTCCTCAAGATTTAGCACCTTTGGTCTTAGCTAAGAATGTTTATAATCAGTCTTTCGATAAAACAGGGCTTGGCGAAGAGAATGGACATTTAAAATTTAAGAACATGGTTCAAGCAGTAATTCTAGATCTTGTCGATAGAGGCTACATAGCCTATAGCCAAGAAAATGGTGTTCATACTCTAAGACGAATTCCAAAGGAGGGCTTAGCAGACTACGAGTTTGATTTCCTTGAAATGTTGTTTGATGATCGTATAGAAATCACGGATCGCGAGATGTTCTCTAGGTACTATCTTGACGAGAAAGGTTTAAGAAAACAGTTTAACAACGCTAAGTCTAATTATGAAAGGGATTCTGTTCGTGAAGAAGGACAGCGGATCAGGAGGAAGTTTGTTCAAGATGGAAGAAGTGTAACTGAAGGTGTGAATCGAGAGATTGTCTCACTCGGTCTTCCTAACCTATATCGAGACTTTACCATTAAAGAAAATATGTTTATTACTTCAGGGAATGTGGTATTTGCTTTACTTTTTATTATTTCTACACTAGCAACAATATTTTTATTTGTGGGCCTTGGTTCTGGCCTAGGAGTTATTTATCTTTTGGTTTCGCTCTTTGTTGCTTTAGTTTGGTACTCTAATAGAAGATTTATTAAAAAAAGACGGAAGAAAACTTTAGACCCGTCACATATCGAAGAATATCGTCATTGGCAATATTTCGAAAGCATGATCCGAAGTATTACATCTTTTAGGCAATCAGAACTCGAATCTGTTATCCTATGGAATCGTATCTTGGTTTATGCGACACTTTACGGACAAGCGAATAAAGTAAGTGATGTATTGAAACGATATAACATCCACCTCAGCAATCCATCTTTAGATGAGTTCACTCATTCTGCAACGCCATTTCTTCTTTTGAACAATGTTAGTCGCTTAGAATCTTATGTTTCGACTTCGAATACAGTAAGTAACTTTTCTATCAATTCAAACAGTGGTAGTGGAGGTTTAGGTGGCGGTGGCTTCTCCGGAGGAGGTGGAGGAGGTGGAGGAGGTGCCTTTTAACCCTTACCAATCCATCGTAGAATATTAGCATAAAAGGACATCCAGTTTACCAACTTGGGTGTCTTTGTTTAGCTTGAGGATTATCTGATTTTGCTCCTCTCATTTCAAGATATTTTAGTAAGTAGAGATGTGAGGTTACAAAAAAATAGACATTGGCACTTTTTTGTATCGTCTTAATAACCAGGCTCAAAGATTTCAATAATCTGTATCAGGCAACCTGAATGTAAGCCATTTCGGTAGTTGACATTTGGCAGAGTCTTAACTAATTCATTTAGTTCCTTATCTATATTTACTTTGTCAGTTAAAACTGGTAATTCGACGACAAGGAGCTGCGAATGATCTAGCTGTAGATAACTGCTACTCACCTTGATATCGGGGCGAAGAAGCTTACTGATTGCTTTATCGGAAGTTTGGAGAAATTGATACAAATCTAAATCTGACAAGGAAATCTCACTAAACTAAGAACTAATGTTCATAGCAATATCAATATGAGCAGCTTGCATTTCTAAAATGCGGTTAGAGAGGAAACTAGCTAAAATTGGATTATTGATCTGATCCAACATTTCTTGAGTTTCCGGATTACCCATGATAGAGTCACCAGTTTTATAAATTTCAAGTAGTCCAGTTGCCTTAGCAGTATCTTTATCTTCTAAAGCAAGCGAGACTCCTTTGAGGTTTTTCTTGAAAAGATTAAAAGATTCTTGTTTCTGTGTAATGATTTGAATAGATGAGAATCCAAAATCTCGTCGATCTCTGTGTGGTTATTTTGAAGATAATAATTTGAAGTATAAAAGCTATACATGCCGTAAGCCCGTGAATAATGGCATCACCCAATATAATAAAATACCCTATTTGAGTTCGAGTAAAATCTATCCAATCATATCATAACGCTTTGAAAAAGAGCATACGAATTGCCTATAAGTGATAAGGATGTAAGGCTTTTCATTTTTTAAGCATATTTCTTGCTCATTAAGTTTTTTTAACCTATCCTAGATGTATAGAAAAATTTCGATAGAGGAGATCGATATGGTAAAACTTTCTAAAGAGACACATCTTGAGATGTTCACTAAAATGGAACGTATCCGTGAATTCGATTCACGTATTAATAAATTAGTTCGTCGTGGTTTTGTTCAAGGAATGACTCACTTTTCAGTTGGTGAGGAAGCAGCCAACGTTGGGGCTGTTCAACACTTGAGTTATGACGATATCTTCTTTTCAAATCACCGTGGTCACGGACAATCTATTGCTCAAGATATGGATTTGAATAAAATGATGGCAGAGCTTGCTGGTAAGGCAACAGGAGTTTCTAAGGGGCGTGGAGGTTCTATGCACTTGGCTGACTTTGAAAAAGGTAACTATGGTACTAACGGTATCGTTGGTGGTGGTTACGCTCTTGCCATAGGTGCAGCCCTTACTCAACAGTACAAAGAAACTGGAAATATCGTTGTTGCCTTTTCAGGTGATGGCGCTACTAATGAAGGTTCATTCCATGAGTCAGTCAATATGGCGGCTACTTGGAAATTGCCTGTTATCTTCTTTATCATCAATAACCGTTATGGTATCTCAATGGATATCCATAAAGCAACAAACACACCCCACCTTTATACACGTGCGGAAGCTTATGGTATTCCCGGTTTCTACTGCGAAGATGGTAACGATGTAATGGCTGTATATGATACAATGGGTAAAGCTGTTGACCATGTTCGTGGTGGCAACGGTCCCGCTATCGTTGAGGTAGAATCTTACCGTTGGTTTGGTCACTCAACTGCTGATGCAGGTGTTTACCGTACTAAGGAAGAAGTTGACGAGTGGAAGAACAACAACGACCCAATTATTAAATACCGTGATTATCTGGTTTCTGAAAATATCGCAAGCGCTGAAGAGTTGGATGCTATCCAAAGCCAAGCTAAAGCAGAGGTTGATGCAGCTTATGAGTTCGCCCAAAATAGCCCAGATCCAGAACTTTCAGTTGCCTTTGAAGATGTATGGGTAGACTAAAGAGAAAGGATGAGTAATACAAGTATGAGTGAAACAAAATTGATGGCCTTGCGTGAGGCAGTAAACCTTGCCATGAGCGAGGAAATGCGTAAAGACGAAAACATCTTCCTTATGGGTGAAGATGTTGGTATCTATGGTGGTGACTTCGGTACTTCAGTTGGTATGTTGGCAGAATTTGGTGAAAAACGTGTTAAAGATACGCCAATTTCAGAAGCGGCAATTGCTGGTGCAGCCGTGGGTTCTGCTATTACAGGTCTTCGTCCAATCGTTGACTTGACTTTCATGGACTTCATTACGATTGCCCTTGATGCTATCGTTAATAATGGTGCTAAAAACAACTACATGTTTGGTGGTGGTTTGAAGACTCCTGTAACCTTCCGTGTAGCCTCTGGTTCAGGGATTGGTTCTGCGGCACAACACTCACAATCTCTTGAGTCATGGTTGACTCACATTCCAGGGATTAAAGTGGTTGCTCCAGGTAATGCTAACGATGCTAAAGGTCTTTTGAAATCTGCTATTCAAGATAATAACATTGTTATTTTCATGGAACCAAAAGCACTTTACGGTAAGAAAGAGGAAGTGACTCAAGACCCTGATTTCTACATTCCACTTGGAAAAGGTGAAATCAAGCGTGAAGGAACTGACCTTACTATTGTCACATATGGTCGTATGTTGGAACGTGTTCTTAAGGCGGCTGAAGAAGTGACTGAACAAGGTATTAATGTTGAGGTCGTTGACCCTCGTACTCTCGTTCCACTTGATAAGGACTTGATTTTCGAGTCAGTTAAGAAGACTGGTAAACTGATGTTGGTCAATGATGCATATAAGACTGGTGGATTCATCGGTGAGATCGCTGCTATGGTTACTGAAAGTGAAGCATTTGATTACCTTGACCACCCAATTGTACGTTTGGCAAGTGAAGATGTGCCTGTACCTTATGCGCGTGTCTTGGAACAAGCGGTTCTTCCAGATGTTGAAAAGATTAAGGCTGCTATTATCAAGATGGCCAATAAAGGAAACTAACTTTCTAGCGACGGTTAAGTGATATGTCTCGCTAGTAAAATGTGTTTCTTGTTTTAACTGTGAGAGTATCGGAAAATATAATTTAAAGTAGAAAGGAGAGGGCGAACCAGAGGGTGTAACTGAACCCGAGAGGAAAGCTTGGAAAATAGACCGTCCGTCTACGTCAGTAGGCTAACGTGTCGGTCGCCTAATTTTCAGTCGCTTTCTGGTCGCTCTTGGTATCTTATAAATGGCTTTTGAGATTATTATGCCAAAGCTTGGTGTGGACATGCAGGAAGGCGAAATCATCGAGTGGAAGAAACAAGAGGGTGATGTGGTTAATGAGGGAGATATCCTTCTTGAAATCATGTCAGATAAAACGAACATGGAACTTGAAGCAGAAGATTCAGGTGTTCTTTTGAAGATTACCCGTCAGGCTGGTGAAACTGTACCAGTTACTGAGGTTATTGGTTATATTGGATCAGAAGGTGAAGTTGTGGCTGATAATGCTGCGAGCGCACCAGCTTCAGAAGCTGCTCTGCAAGTTGAAGAAGTTGCTACTGTAGAAGCACCTGTAGTGGCAGCACAAACCCAGGCCCCTGTCGTACACGAAGGTGGCAAAGTACGTGCAACACCTAAAGCACGTAAAGTAGCGCGTGAGTTGGGAATTGACATCGCTCAAGTTCCAGGAACTGGAGCAAAAGGTCGTGTTCATGCTGATGACGTTGAGAACTTTAAGGGTGATCAACCTAAGGCAACTCCGTTGGCACGTAAGATTGCAGCGGACCTTGGTATTGATTTAGCTAGCGTATCTGGAACAGGCTTTGGTGGTAAAATTACCAAGGAAGATGTCCTTGCAATCAGTGCCCCAGCCCAAGTTAAGGAAGCTGCAGCTGCACCTGTGGTTGAAGCTAAGCCAGAAAAAGTCTTACCAGAAGGTGTGGAAGTTATTCCAATGTCTGCTATGCGTAAGGCTATTTCTAAGGGAATGACGCACTCTTACTTAACTGCGCCAACCTTTACCCTTAACTACGATGTGGACATGACTAACCTTATGGCTCTTCGTAAGCAAGTCCTTGATCCAATCATGAATAAGACTGGCATGAAGGTGACCTTCACTGATTTGATTGGTTTGGCAGTTGTGCGTACCCTTATGAAAGAGGAACACCGTTACCTCAATGCATCCTTGATTGATGATGCGCAAAATATCGAATTACACAAATTTGTTAATCTCGGTATTGCCGTTGGTCTCGATGATGGCTTGATTGTGCCGGTCGTTCATGGTGCAGATAAGATGAGTTTGTCTGACTTTGTGGTGGCCTCTAAGGATGTCATCAAAAAAGCTCAGGCTGGTAAATTGAAGGCGGCAGAAATGTCAGGTTCAACCTTCTCTATCACTAACTTGGGAATGTTCGGAACCAAGTCATTCAATCCAATCATTAATCAACCAAACTCAGCCATCCTTGGTGTTTCAGCAACTATTCAGACACCGGTTGTTGTTGATGGTGAAGTTGTCGTACGTCCAATCATGGGGTTATGCTTGACTATTGACCACCGTATTGTGGATGGTATGAATGGTGCCAAATTCATGGTTGATTTAAAACATTTGATTGAAAATCCAATGGAATTGTTGATTTAAGTAAAAAATATCTGAAAACTGAAGTTTTAAATAGAAAGGAGAGGGCGTTAAAGCGTTTGAGTTGATTTGAACTCGAACGAAATGCTTCGGAATTTAGATAGTTTTACTTGTGTGCAAGCACACTAACGTAAAACTCCTAAAATTCTGTCGCATTTTAGCGTTCTTAGTATCATAAAATATGGCTTTTGAGATTATTATGCCTAAGCTTGGTGTGGACATGCAGGAAGGCGAAATCATCGAGTGGAAGAAACAAGAGGGTGATGTGGTTAATGAGGGAGATATCCTTCTTGAAATCATGTCAGATAAAACGAACATGGAACTTGAAGCAGAAGATTCTGGTGTTCTTTTGAAGATTACTCGTCAGGCTGGTGAAACTGTACCAGTTACTGAAGTTATCGGTTATATTGGAGCAGAGGGTGAAGTTGTGGCTGATAATGCAGCTAGTGCACCTGTTGCAGAAGTAACTGCTCAATTAGAATCTGCTGGTCTTGAAGTTCCTAAAGCTCCTGCCCCAGCAGCTGCTGCAGAAAAAGCACCACTTGCTGACAATGAGTACGATATTATCGTTGTTGGTGGTGGTCCTGCTGGATACTATTCTGCCATTCGTGGAGCACAACTTGGCGGTAAGGTTGCCATCGTTGAAAAATCAGAATTTGGTGGAACATGTTTGAATAAAGGATGTATTCCAACTAAGACCTACCTTAAAAATGCAGAAATCCTTGATGGGCTTAAGATTGCTGCAGGTCGTGGTATCAACCTAGCATCAACAAATTACACTATCGATATGGATAAAACGGTTGACTTTAAGAACTCTGTTGTTAAGACCCTTACAGGTGGTGTGCAAGGTCTTCTGAAGGCTAATAAGGTAACTATTTTCAATAGTCTTGGTCAAGTTAACCCAGATAAGACTGTTACTATTGGCTCAGAAACAATCAAGGGACGTAATATCATCCTTGCAACTGGATCAAAAGTATCACGTATTAATATCCCTGGAATCGATTCACAACTTGTGATGACATCAGATGATATTCTTGACTTACGTGAATTGCCTAAATCACTTGCTGTTATGGGTGGTGGTGTCGTTGGTATCGAACTTGGTCTTGTTTATGCTTCATACGGTGTAGAAGTAACTGTTGTTGAGATGGCTGATCGCATTATTCCTGCTATGGATAAAGAAGTGTCACTTGAACTTCAAAAAATCCTTGCCAAGAAGGGTATGAAGATCATGACATCTGTCGGAGTTTCTGAGATTGTAGAAGCTAACAACCAATTGACCCTTAAGCTCAATAATGGCGAAGAGATTGTAGCTGATCGCGCCCTTCTTTCAATCGGTCGTGTTCCTCAGTTGGATGGTCTTGAAAATCTTAACCTTGAATTAGACCGTGGTCGTATCAAAGTGAATGCTTATCAAGAAACATCAATCCCTGGTATCTATGCACCGGGTGATGTAAACGGAACTAAGATGCTTGCTCACGCTGCTTACCGTATGGGTGAAGTTGCAGCTGAAAATGCTATGCGTGGCAATATCCGTAAGGCTCACCTTGACTACACACCAGCTGCTGTATACACGCACCCGGAAGTCGCAATGTGTGGTCTTACTGAAGAAGATGCACGCGCTAAATATGGTGATGTCCTCATTGGTAAATCAAGCTTTGCTGGTAATGGACGTGCTATTGCTTCAAACGAAGCTCAAGGTTTTGTTAAAGTCGTTGCAGATGCGAAGTACCATGAAATCCTTGGTGTTCATATCATTGGACCGGCTGCAGCTGAGTTGATTAACGAAGCATCAACTATTATGGAAAATGAACTGACTGTAGATGAGCTCTTGCAATCTATCCATGGTCACCCAACTTTCTCTGAAAATATGTATGAAGCTTTTGCTGACGTACTTGGAGAAGCTATCCATAACCCACCCAAACGTAAATAAGATAAATTAAATTCTCGGACAGATGTTCGGGAATTTTTTCAAATATTATCATTTGTATTTATTAAAAAATCGTTACGGATTTTCAATAGTTTTAGAGAAAAATACGAATAATAAGTTAAATAGTTTTCTATCAAGAAAGATAGTTTGTTTATGATTCTATAATATATCTATTTTATTTAGAAACTTTTTAATAATAACCTTTCCATGAGAGTTTTTCTGTGGTAAAATGGTTCAAGTATTACAAATGCAAAAGGAAAGTTAAATGCGAACGAAAGATTTTATCTACTATGCCAGCGCGGCTGTTCTCTTGGCTGTAACTACTCAGGTTGCTCAAGCAGATGAAGTGGCAACACAAGCGCCTTCTATTGCTGAAGGAAACCACTATCAGCCTGCAACCGTAGCAGATATTTTGGGTGCTGAAGCGTCACTTATTGAAACACCAAGCTCAACTGTTTCAGCCCCTGGCTCTACAGCTACTGCTAAGCAAAATTCGGAAGCGCCTACGTCTAGTGTGGCGGCTGTAACCTCAATTGCATCAACATATGTAGCTAACTCATCAACGACTGTTACGTCTACATCAGTAGCGACTTCAAATGTTAGCTCTGAGAGTGTGACTGCTTCTGCACATTCAACGGCTTCTGAGGCTTCTAACAAGGCTGTTGCCAAACCTGCTAAATTAACGAATTCTTCAGATGTTCCTTCGACAACTCTTAGGGTTCAGCCTAAGACTTTTATTGATGTCAGTAGCCACAATGGCGATATCAGTGTAGATGATTACCGTGCTCTTGCACGCCAAGGTGTGGGTGGCGTAGTCGTTAAATTGACTGAAGACACTTGGTACAATAATCCCAAAGCTCCATCACAGGTTCGCAATGCGCAAATCGCAGGCCTCCAAGTATCGACTTATCATTTTTCTCGATACACAACTGAGGAAGAAGCACGTGCAGAGGCTCGTTTCTATATCGAGGCAGCACAAAGACTTAACCTTCCAAAGAGTACTGTTATGGTTAACGATTTTGAAGATTCTAACATGCTTCCTAATATCAACCGTAACACTCAAGCATGGGTTAATGAAATGCGCAAGCATGGTTACAATAACTTGATGTTCTATACTAGTGCTAGTTGGTTGGACGAGAACAATCTAGGCTATCGTGGACCTGTCTCTACCTCTCGATTTGGTATTGAAAACTTCTGGGTTGCCCAATATCCATCAGCAACACTTACAGCTACTAGTGCAAAGAATATGCGTTATAACGGTAAAACTGGTGCATGGCAGTTCTCAGCGACAGCTAATCTTTTGCCAGGCAAACATGTCTTCGATCAAAGTGTTGACTATACTGGACGTTTTACTGCTAATGTAGGCATTGAAACAGATCCAACTCAAGGTGATTTGAGTGGTGTTATCTCAATTGTCAATAACAACCCAATCTTAGGTAGCTTTGATGTTGTCATCTCTAATGTCAAAGCACCAAATGGTGTTGGAACAGTCTCTGTTCCAATTTGGTCAGAAATTAATGGCCAAGATGACATTATCTGGTATACTGCTGACCGTCAAAATAATGGAACTTACACAGTCAATGTTAAAGCTTCAGCCCATAAAAACTCAACAGGCCTTTATAATGTTCACCTTTATTATGTTCAAAAAGACGGACAATTGACGGGTGTTGGTGGAACAACTACTCAAGTCTTTATTGGTAAGACACCAGAGCAGTTGAAACCCAAAGCAAGTTTTGCTATTGAGAATAACAACGTCAATGCTGGTACTTTTGACGCCGTTATCACTAATATATCAGCTCCTCTAGGTGTTAAAGAAGTTTTAGTTCCGTCATGGAGTCTTGAAAATGGTCAAGATGACCTTATCTGGCATAAGGCGACTAAGCAAAGTGATGGTAGCTATCGTGTAACTATAAAGGCAAGTGAGCATAAGGGGAATAAAGGTAATTACCGTGCCGATGCCTATATCGTGGACAACTCTAACAATCGACACTACATTTCTGAAAAAGTGGTGTCTGTTGATTATGCTCGACCAAGCGGTGTCCTTACGATTGAAAACAATAACACTGCAACAGGTACCTTTGATGCTGTTGTCCGTAATATTGTTGCACCTACTGGTTTGAAAGAGGTTCTTGTGCCATCGTGGAGTCTGGATGGTGGTCAAGATGACCTTATCTGGCATAAGGCAATTCGCCAAGCGGATGGCTCTTACCGTGTGACTATCAAAGCAACGGATCATAAGAATTCAACTGGTAAATACCGTGCCGATGCCTACATCGTAGATGACTCTAACAAACGTTTCTATCTCACTGAAAAAGTGGTAGAAGTTACTCGAACTCGCCCTAGCGCAAGTCTCGTTATTGAAAATAATAATGCTGATTTAGGTACATTTGACGCTGTTATTCGCAATATCGTTGCACCAAATGGGGTTAAGGAAGTCTTAGTCCCATCATGGAGTCTAGTTAACGGACAAGATGATTTGGTTTGGCACAAAGCAAGTCGCCAATCTGATGGTAGTTATCGTGTAACAATCAAGTCTAGTGAGCATAAGAATTCACTAGGAAATTACCGTGCTGACCTTTATATCGTAGATAATGCCAACCAACGTCATTATATCACTGAAACAATTGTAGATGTAAAACATAATAAGCCAGTCGGCACTATTTCAGTAGTTAATAACAATAAAGACACTGGAACTTTTGATGTTATTATTAGTGATGTCTATAGTTCTAAAGGTGTTCGTGCTGTTCAAGTACCTATTTGGTCTGAAAAAGATGGTCAAGATGACATCCGTTGGTATGAAGCCACACGTCAAGCTAATGGCACTTATACGGTAAATGTTCAAGCTACTAACCACAAAAATTCAACAGGTTTGTACAATATTCATTTGTACTACATTTTAAATGATGGGTCACAAGTTGGTGTAGGAGGGACAACGACAACAGTTGAATTCCGTAATGCTAAGACTAAAACGCAAACCTATATCACTAATGTTAATTCAGAAGCAGGTAGTTTTACAGTTGTAGTTGATCAAGCGCCACAAGGACGTCAGATTAAGAATATTCATGTAGCTGTATGGTCAGAAAGTAACCAAGGAAACCTTTCTTGGTACAATACAGCACCTACTGGAACACATACTGAAATAAATGTATCGACTGTTAATCATAAGAATCTCATAGGTAACTATACGACTCATGTTTATGTAGACTATGTAGACAATACTGAAGACGGATTTAACCTTGGTGAGACAGCTCTTGCTCCACGTAATCGTCGTGTTGAGCCTCAGACGACTTATTATTCTCAACGTGATCCTCGTTGGGCTTCTAAGTGGTATGGTGTCAGCAATATGGATCAATCTGGCTGTGTTCCAACATCACTTGCCATGACTTTTACAGATATCTTGGGAACTGTCATTGCACCAACGACAGTTGCGGATTATTTGTATTACAATACAAATTCATTTAACAAAACATCAGTCGCTGGTACTGATGCAGATGGTATTGTATTAGCAAGTAAAAATTGGGGTCTGAAGAGCAACGTACTTTCAAGTATTGATAACATTGCCTCAGCTTTGATGTCAGGTCAACACGTTTTGGCGGCAGTAGGAGCAAGTCAATTTACCAATTATCCTTACACGCATGAAATCGTACTTCATGGCTATGATAATGGTAAAACATATGTTCGTGATCCATTTAACGCCAATAACAATGGATGGTATTCATTGGATTACATTCATGGTGTTCAGAGTAGAGATGCAATGGATACTAAGCTTGGTGCACCATTCTTCTCTGTCTTTGCTTAATCTATAAATCCGGCTCTTTTCTACCATTTGTCAAGTCGATCAAGGATTTAAGTAAAAAAGGGATAAGACAGTAGCTATTTCGAAGTTACTGTCTTATTTTTAAGCCTTTTTGATTCATAAATGGGCATGCTAAAAAAACACCTTATCTGGTATTTTTTGAAACAAGGTGTTACAATAATACGGCATAGACAGCCTTATC
>OKER01000141.1_pt1 | contig 20871 bp, 18 predicted proteins | sample 1610031 | NCBI WGS metagenome assembly OKER01 (sample SAMN04436611, study PRJEB24849) | human gut metagenome | biome: human gut; feature: NICU; material: stool | host: Homo sapiens | place: USA: Saint Louis, MO | collected 2009-12-31
TGGGTAGTTCGTTTAGAACAAGCTTTCAAGAGGTCTCTTTTTTTACCCGAAGAAAAAAACAATACTTTGTTAAATTCAATGTGGATGGTCTACTTCGTGGGGATTACCAAAGTCGAATGAATGGCTATGCCATCGCAAGACAAAACGGTTGGCTGTCAACTAATGACATCCGTGAATTGGAAGATTTGAACTTGTTGTCAGATGAAGAAGGTGGAAACCTCTACTTGATTAACGGCAATATGACCAAACTAGAAGATGCTGGTGGCTTTATGAAACAACCTACGGAAACTGAGCCAACTGAAAACGCAACAGAGGAGGAAGTAGATGCGTAAATTTTGGAATTTTACAGACGAAGGTGGCGTCCGTACCCTTAGGATTGAAGGACAGATTGCGGACGAGACTTGGTTTGGGGATGAAGTCACCCCACAGCAATTTAAGAACGACTTGATTTCTGGAACAGGCGATATCACCCTATGGATCAATAGTCCAGGGGGTGATGTTTTTGCGGCCGCTCAAATCTATAACATGCTTATGGATTATCAGGGAGATGTCCATGTCATCATTGATGGTCTAGCTGCGAGTGCTGCCAGTGTCATTGCCATGGCAGGGACAACAGTTTCCATGAGTCCAGTTGCCATGATGATGATTCATAATCCTTGGACGTTCGCGCAAGGTGAAGCGAAAGATATGGCCAAGGTCATTGAGATGCTTGGCGAAATTAAGGAGTCCATTATCAATGCCTATGAGCTTAGAACTGGACTTTCCAGAACCAAGATTTCTCATCTTATGGATTCGGAATCTTGGTTCAATGCCAAGAAAGCTGTGGAGCTTGGTTTTGCGGATAAGGTGCTCTTTGAGAAAGAGGAGACACCTGAGCAGGATGATCAAAATAGCTACACCTTTAGTAGAGTGACTGCTGCTCATGATTTGGTGGTGAAACTGCAAGCGAGCCTTCAACCACCCAAACCACAGAAATCAATCCCCATCAATCAGTTGGAAAAACGATTGAACCTATTGAAATAAAAGGAGAATACCTATGTCTAAACTACTTGAATTGAAAGAAAAACGTAACGCTGCTTGGGCTCAAGCGAAAGCCTTTCTGGATACTGTTCGCTCTGAAGACGGCTTGGTATCAGATGAAGATTCCAAACGCTATGAAGAGATGGAAGCAAAAATCGAGCTCTACAATAAAGAAATTGCTCGCTTGGAGCGCCAAGAAAAGATTGACCTTGAACTAGCGCAACCGAACTCACATGCTCTAACGACGCAGCCAACAGTCATTGTCGATAACCAAAAAGAAGATGAAAAGAAAGGTGTGGCATCAGGCATCTACACCCAAACTTTCTGGACCAGTATCCGTAAGCGACACTTCTATGACGTGAAGGATGTTCTTCGTGTCGGTGAAGATACAGAAGGCGGACATCTTGTCCCTGATGAGTACGAAAAGAAATTGGTTCAAGGTCTTCAGGAAGAAAACTTTTTCCGTAGTCTCGCGACTGTTATTAAAACCTCTAGTGGTGAGCGTAAAATTCCAGTTGTAACTGGTCACGGTTCAGCCTCTTGGATGGACGAGAATGGACTCTATCCAGAGACGGATGAGACTTTTGGTCAAGTGACGCTTGATTCGCATAAGATTGGGACAGCAATCCGTATCTCTGAAGAATTGCTCAATGACTCTGTCTTTGACCTTGAGTCTTATATGACTTCTGAGTTCGCACGTCGTATTGGTACAGAAGAAGAAAAATCTTTCTTGGTAGGTGATGGTTCTAAAAAACCAACTGGTATCTTTACGCAAGCAGACGTAGAAGGACCAACGACCACAACCAAAGACATCACCTTTGATGACATGATTGAGCTTTATCACTCACTTCCAGCTCCTTACCGTAAGAATGCGGTCTGGATTTTACATGACACTACGGTAAAAGCTATCCGCAAGCTTAAGGACAATAATGGCAATTACATCTGGCAACCGTCTACACAGGCAGGTCAACCTGATTTGATTCTAAACCGTCCTTACTACACGTCAACCTTTGCGCCACTTCCAGAAGCAGGAAACAAAGCTATTGCTTTTGGTGATTTCTCTTACTACTGGATTGCGGACCGTCAAGGGCGTACCTTCAAACGTCTCAATGAGCTTTACGCTAACAATGGTCAGATTGGTTTTCTTGCCAGCCAGCGTGTGGATGGGAAACTCGTTCTACCAGAAGCGGTGAAGACTTTGACCATCAAAGGTAAAACGGCATGATGACGTTAGAAGAAGTCAAGCTTTATCTGAAGGTGGAAAATGACGAGGAGGATTTTCTTATCCAGCAGTTAATGGCAACTAGCCAACAGCTCTGTGGAGATATTCTTCGTGAGGACTCCACTTCAGAAGTTCTAAAGACGGCAATCCTCTATGGGGTTGCCTATCTTTATGAACACCGTGAAGAAGCCAATCACAAAGAGTTAAAGGAAACTCTCTACCATTTGCTTTTAGCTGACAGGAAGGATGTGTTCTGATGAAGATTGCGCCTCTAAGAGAACAGCTGGTCTTTCAAGAAAAGCGACTCAAGCAGGACGATATCGGGAACGAGTCAGCCATTTGGGATGACCTTTTTATGCGTTGGTGTTCTTGTCGTCCTCTTGCTTTAACAGAGAGTGATGGGAGTGCTACCAAGCTCATTCACAACAAGGTACAGTTTACGCTTCGATATGACAAGAAGGTTCTTGCCCTTAATTCTTTAACGACTCGGATTTACTTCCGTGACCAGTTTTACGCTATCGAGTCCATTGATGGTGATACTGTGGCCCGAAGCTTGATTTACATCGTTGCGACTAAGGAGGAGCTTTATGACTAAGATTGGACTTGATGATTTAACTTCTGTCATCGAAAAGGAGCTAACGACTTATGCCAAAGAGACCATAGAGACCATGCGTGAGGTGGTTGAGGAAGTGACAGACGATGCCGTTGATACCTTAACCGTTACTTCCCCAAAACGTCGTGGGAAGTATGCCAAGGGCTGGAAAAGCAAGGCAACCACTGACACCAATACCGCTCTGACGAAAACCATTCACAACCGAACACCAGGACTGACGCACCTCCTTGAATATGGGCATGCTAAACAAAATGGTGGTCGGGTTGAAGGGCGAAAGCACATCGCTCCTGTCGAGAAAAAGGCGATTCAGTCGTTTGAAGACAAATTGCGACAGAAACTGTGAGGTGGCTTATGAGATTTGAAGAGCTTTTTCCTGTTCTAAAAAAGACCAAACTCCCAGTAGCCTATCACCATTTTGAGGAAGGGCACAGTCCAAGTCCGCCTTTTATGGTTTATCTGGTTACGGATTCAGACAATCTTGGGGCAGACAACTGGGCTTATCACAAAGCTATCAACGTACAGATTGAGCTTTACACGACTAAGAAAGATTTAGCAACAGAAAAAACGGTGGAATCAGTCCTTGATGCCCACCGTCTTTATTTTGACAAGGTAGAGACTTACATCACTAGTGAGAAACTCTACCAAACCATTTATTCCATCACACTATTAGGAGGATAACCATGGCAGAAAAAAACAAGGTCACCTTTGGCCTACAAGATGTCCACTGGGCAGAAGTCACCAGTGAGGGAGCTGACGGGGCTTTGACTTATGGCACTGTCGAGCGACTTCGTGGTGCTGCAGAACTAACCCTTGAACCCACTGGAGACAAGGGGTCTTACAAGGCAGACAACATCAACTTTTACACGACTGAATCTAATGACGGCTATGAGGGAACACTGAAAGTTGCCCTCTTATCACAGGAGTTTCTGACTCGTGTTCTAGGTGAGAAATTGGATGCGACCACCAATACCATTTCAGAGATTGCCAGTAGCAAGAAAAAGAACTTCGCTCTCATGTTCCGATTTGAAGGGGACAAAAAAGAGACGCTTCATGTGCTTTATTACTGTTATGCGTCTCGCCCAACTGTTGGCTCAAAAACCAAGTCTGGGTCTGATATCAATGAGGTAGAGTTGACCTTTACGGCAAGCCCACGACCACTTGATAAGGTGGTGAGACGCAGAACAACGGAAGAAACCAGTGATGAGATTCGTGAGAACTGGTTTAAGTCGGTCTTTGAACCAGCTGCTTAAAGGAGGAGAACATGCGACAAAATATCACGATTAGTGGAAAAACATATCCCCTGGCCACTAACGCCTATACACCGATTGCTTATAAAGAGCAATTCGGAAAAGATTATTTCCAAGACCTCTTTAACATGTTGAGTGCGGAATCCATCATGGCTCAGCTTGAGCAATTGGAAGAAGGGGAAGAGTTAAAGGCTAGTCAGATTGACTTGTCTATTTTATCTGACTTCGACATGACCTTTTTCCACCGTCTCTTTTGGGTCTTTGCCAAGTCAGCCAATCCTCGAATCAAGCCCTTCGAGGATTTCTTTATGTCGATGGAGGAATTCCCTCTTCAGGAAGTTGGCCCCGTCTTAATGTCCATGCTTAACCAAGGGATGACAACCAGAAAAAAGCAGAAACTTCCGAAACAGCGAGCGAGGAAGTCTTCACGGTAGAAAGCTACCTCTCTTGTTGTAAGGAGACTGGCCTTTCCATTGACGATTTAAAGCATATCACAATTGGCATGGCACTTGACTATCAGACGGATTATGTGGAGCTAAGAAGTCGAGATGAGACTGGAGTTCGCAGAGCAACCCAAGCAGACCTTGACAATTTTTGATAGGAACTGAACACGGGCTAAAAGCTGTGTAAAAAAGAGAGATGGACTTTAGTGCAAGCACCATTCTTCCATCTCCTATTTTTACTTTGCTTTTGACGCCCTTAGTATCTTGATGGAGGGAGGTGTGACGATGGCAGGAAACATTAAGGGGATTACCATTGAGATTGGTGGCGATACCCAGCCCTTACAAACTGCCTTAAAGGGTTTGAATAAACAGGCTTCTGAAGCCACCAAAGAACTGCGTCAGATTGACAAGGCACTCAAGTTTGACACTGGCAATGTCACTCTTTTGACCCAGAAGCAGGAAGTCTTAGCCAAACAAGTTGAGACGACTAAAGAGAAACTCGCCACGCTTCGTCAAGCTCAAGCCCAAGTCGAGGCTCAGTTCAAGGCCGGTAACATCGGTGCAGACCAATACCGTGCCTTCCAACGTGAGGTGGAGAGTACTCAAACAGTCTTAAAGGGCTATGAATCAAAGCTAGAAAGTGTTAACAGAGCTCTCTCAGAAAACGGAGCGCAGGTTGAAACCAATCAGTCCAAACTTAATCGTCTCCAAAATGAGCAGGCACAGTTGGTGTCAGAAAGTGAAAAACTCCAAAGTTCCTTTAAGCTACAAGAATCAGCATTAGCAACTACCGCAAGTGAGGCCGATAAGTTAGCACTTGCTCAACAAAAGGTTGCTTCTCATTCAGAAATCCTTGAGAAACAGATACATAATCTGGAACAACAGCTCTCTTTGACGAAGAGTGAATATGGGGAGAATTCAGTTGAAGCTAACAAGCTTGAGAAAACACTTAATGAGACCAAGACAGCTTACAACAATCTCCAAAATGAGATGGAGGAGTTGGCATCTAGCTCTGCGAGTTCCAAAGCTTCTTTGGAAGAAACAAATAGTCTCTTAAAGGCTGATCTTCTCATGGAGTTTGGTGACCAACTGGGAGAGTTGTCGCAGAAGTTGATTGACTTCGGTCAACAATCGCTTGACGCATTTCTTGAAGTTGATGAGGGCATGGATATCATTGTCACGAAAACTGGGGCAACTGGTTCTGCCCTTGAAGAGATGACAGACATCGCCAAAACCCTAGCCACTGAACTGCCAACAGATTTTAATACGGCAGGAAGTGCCGTAGGGGAGTTAAATACGCAATTTGGGTTAACAGGAGATGCCCTTAAATCAGCCTCTACCCAGTTAATTCAATTCTCAGAGATCAATGGGAGTGATGTGACGAGTTCAGCCATTTCAGCCAAACAAGCGATTGAGGCCTATGGACTTGAAGCGACTGATTTATCAAGTGTCTTAGACACGGTTACTTATACCAGTCAGTCAACTGGTGTCGGTGTCCAAGAGTTGATGGACAAGGCAGTAGCTGGAGCACCACAAATTAAAGCCCTTGGCCTTTCTTTTGATGAGGGCGTCACCTTGATGGGGCAGTTTGAAAAAGCAGGGATTGATTCTTCTGCAGCACTTTCGTCACTCTCAAAGGCAGCTGTTAAGTATGCGGGTGATGGGTTAACGCTTCAAGAAGGACTTGCTGGAACCATTGAACAAATTAAAACCTCAACGAGTGAAACAGAGGCTCTTTCTCTAGCCTCAGAAATCTTTGGTAGTAAAGCAGCTCCACGTATGGTTGATGCCATCAAGCGTGGGGCTTTATCTTTTGAAGATTTAGCAGGAACAGCTGATAAAGCAGCTGGGATTGTCACTCAGACCTATGAGGGGACGCTTGATCCTATTGATCAGTTTACAACTGCTCAAAACACGGCGAAGTTAGCGATGGCTGAAATGGGAGACGCTATTGCTGCAACCCTAGCTCCTATCTTGGAAATATTAGCGAGTTTACTTCAAGCTGTTGCCACATGGTTCTCTGGTCTTTCAGAGCCAGTCAAGCAGTTTATTGTCATTGTCGGAAGTTTGGTTGCAGCCCTTGGCTTAGTCCTCCCGATTTTCATTGCCCTGCAAGCAGCTGCTATGGCAATGGGAACTACCATCATGGGGATGATAACTGCAGCAGCTCCAATTGTAGGGATTATTCTTGGTGTTATTGCCGTTGTTGCCTTACTGGTTGTTGGGATTCAACAACTCTGGCAACATCACGAAGGGTTTAGAACAGCTGTGACAGAAATCTGGAACGCCATCTATGCCTTTTTATCTGTCATTATCCAACAGATATCAAGCTTTGTCATGTCGATATGGGGAACCTTGACTACTTGGTGGACAGAGAACCAACAGCTAATTCTTAATGCCGCAAACACTGTGTGGACAGCTATTTCAACAGTCATTCAAACCATCATGACCATTCTTGGACCTTACCTTCAAGCCAGTTGGGAGAATATCAAACTGATTATCACGACAGCTTGGGACATCATTAAAGTGGTCGTTGAAACAGCTATCAATGTTGTCTTAGGTATTATCAAGGCAGTTATGCAGATTATCACGGGTGATTGGTCAGGTGCCTGGGAAACCATCAAGCAGGTCGTCTCTACAGTTTGGGAAGCCATCAAGTCACTGATTTCGATTGTTCTAAGTGCCATTGCTCAGTTCATTTCCAATTCCTGGAATGGCATTAAAGGCACCATGACAAACTTACTAAATAGTATCAAATCTGTCGTTAGTAATGTCTGGAATAGCATTAAGTCCACGATTAGTTCCATTCTATCTAGTATTGGCTCAACGGTATCTTCCGTTTGGAACGGAATGAAGGCTACTATCTCAGGTGTCCTAAGTGGTATTTCAAACACAGTGTCCTCTGTCTGGAATGGGGTCAAATCGACCATTACAAATGCCATCAATGGGGCAAAAAATGCGGTCTCTTCAGCCATCAATGCCATTAAGAATCTCTTTAACTTCAAGATTAAGTGGCCACATATTCCTCTTCCGCACTTTAGTGTGTCAGGTTCTGCCAATCCCCTTGATTGGTTAAAAGGTGGCTTACCTAAGATTTCCATTCAGTGGTACGCCAAGGGTGGGATTCTGACTAAACCAACGGCATTTGGTATGACAGGGAACAGCTTGATGGTTGGAGGAGAAGCAGGACGTGAAGCAGTTCTACCTCTTAATAACCAAACTCTTGGCAGTATCGGACGCAGCATCGCAGCCACCATGCCTAGCAAGGGAACAACCATAACGGTCAATATCACAGATGTTGTGATTCGTGAAGAAGCGGATATGAAAAAACTAGCCGATTATGTAGCTGGTCGATTAGCTGATGAAATGGCACGACAAGCCTTACTGAGAGGAGGAACAGTGTGATTAAACATAATGAATTAGTACTGAATGGAAAAGGCACCTCGTCTTTTCCTTTTAAAGTTCTTGTGGAAGATAGACCGAGTATTCAAGTGCCACGGTCTAAAACGCAACTCCTAGACCATCGTGGGTTGAGTGGGGCGATTGTTCAAACCAATAAGCATCGTGAAGTGATTGAGAAATCTTACCGCTTGTATCTGATTGGTGCGAGTGAGAAAGAGGTCAATGAGTTCTCGGCTTATCTCATGCAGGAAGGATTTTGGCTAGAAAGCGAACGCCTTAAGCTCACTAGGCTCTGGTGTTACCGAACGGATAGCTTTGACATCAAACAGGATGACCATGATGTGTATGTGATTGATGTGACCTTTATCTGTCACCCCACTCGCTTTTTTAAGAGTGGGGATAGGCAAGTTTTGAGTGCCAATGGTGTGTTAAAAACACAAGGCTCTGCCCTTGCCTTTCCTAGCATTACCATAACTGGTCAATCCGTATCAGAGACTTCGTTTACAGTAGGTGACCAGGTGATACGGATTGAGAAATTTACAGAGCCTCTTGTTATGGTGAATCACCCAGACCGTCCTAGTTTTAAGACCCTATCAGGGAAAGCTGTCAAGTGGTCTGGGGACTTCATCACGATTGATGCTAGTCATCCAACACAATCTGTCGGAGTGATTTTAGGCAGTGGGATCTTATCGCTTACTTTTGAAACGAATTGGGGGTGGGTGTGATGCTTTACTTACTTGATGGTCAAACAAGGACAGCGAAGTGGAACGGCCAGCCCCTCTTTGAAGCAGTAAGTGCGACGGTAGAAGAAAAGTTGAATGGCACCTTTCAGCTTCGCTTAACTTATCCCATTACAGATTCAGGTGTTCATGAAACCCTTAGAACAGATGAATTGATTTTGTGTCCAACTCCAGATTTAGGAAAACAGCTCTTTCGTGTTAAGCAGGCAAAAATTCAAGACGATACGGTAGAGCTTGAGTGCTCTCACATTTCTGATGATGTGATGAAACGTCAAATTAAGCCCTTTTCTGCGACTAATACCACCTGCCAATCAGCCCTTATGAGGATGGTTGAGGTTTGTCCATCTGATTTAGGACTTTTTAGCTTTGACAGTGATGTGACGGAGCGTCATACCTATGTGTCTGACGAAGACTTGACACTTTATCAAGCTCTAATGGATGGTAAACATTCCATCCTTGGAACCTGGGAAGGTGAGCTCGTTCGTGATAACTTTCAGCTGATAGTTAAGAAACACCGTGGCAACGATAAGGGAGTTATTCTCACAAGCCATCACAATCTGAAAGCTTTTGAGGATAAGGGTGATTCTGAGAAGGTCATTACGCGCATCTATGCGACCTCAACCTTTCAGATAGAAGGTAGTGATGAGGCTACCGTTCTTTCTGTCGTTGTGGAAAGTCCCCTCATTAACCAATACCCTTATATCTATGAAGCACGGTATGAGAATAACACGCTTCAGACAGAGGAAGAATTACGCCAATGGGTGATGGCTAAGTTCACACATGAGCACATCGATCACATCTCTAGACAGATAACCGTTGAAGCTTATCAGCTTGATGGTCAAGAAGTCCATCTTGGAGATACAGTCACTCTTAAAAGTCAAAAGCACAAGGTAGATGTTAAGAAAAAGGCAGTTGGTTATACCTTTGACGCTCTAGAAGAAGTGTATCTTTCGGTGACCTTTGATGATGAGGTTAGCTTTACAACCTCTGGATCATCTGGGCCCCATTCGCTAACCAGTGCGGCTAAGACCATTCTTGATGTCCATCAGTCGGTTACAGAACACCGTGCGTCTAAGGAGCGAGCTAATTTTAACAAGGTCTTTGATAGGCACTTTGAGCGTCTTCAAACAGAAGTTGAAGATGGTATCGCTAAGGCCGAAGCAGAAGGCGAGCGTTCTGGGAAGAAAGCTGCCCTTGATTATCTGGCAACGGATGCCCTTGAAGCACGAGTCGCAGCCCTTCAAAAAGCTACGATTGATGAGTTGACCGTCTCTAGTTCAGCATGGATGACAAGGCTTGTCTCCCAACAGATTCTATCAGAGTATGTGAAGAGTTTAGAGGTCGAGGCAGACAGGGTCGTTATTCCAGGTCAACATACCCCAGTCTTTAGTTTGGATAGGGATGGGAATCTTTCCATTGATACGCCACTCTTAAAGGTGAGAGGGGAAAGTATAGTGACACAAGCTGATCTTAAAACCATCTCTTTAACTCCTGGACCAAAGGGTGATGCTGGAGCAGATGGGGTCGGTATTCAATCAAGGGAGCAGTATTACTTAGTTTCTGCACAAAAGACTGGTCTTACGACAACAAGCACTGGTTGGAGTAAAACGATTCCTTCTCTAACTTCAACCCTTAAGTATTTGTGGAATTATGAAAAAACCACGTTCACCAATGGCTCAACGACAGTCACAACGCCTGTTGTCATCGGTGCTTATGGGGACAAGGGTGTGGATGGAAAGGCTGGTAAGGATGGAAAGACCCTATACACTTGGCGCATGTACGCAGATAGTGACAAGGGAGATGGGATTTCTGCCGTCTCAACGGGCAAACGTTACCTCGGACTAGCAGTTAATAGGGAGAGCGCAACGCCTTCAACCAATCCTAGTGACTATACCTGGTCGTCCTTTTTTGAAGGAACAGAACTCGGTGGGCGCAATTACATTGACGATTATGCCATGAAAGCGATGACTTTTTCATCTGTTACCTCTGAGTGGAAGAAGGAGGTAATTGAAGATACGAGTTCAGTTAGTGGCGTGACTGTGAAGATGACCTGTACCAAAGCAGGTACTGGCGGCTTTCATCGGAACTTCCATGATTTACGAAGTCGAGTTGGTGCTAACATGACGTTTAGTATTGATCTCAAGGCAAGCAAGACGGTTAGTCTTACCATCGGAAATGAACTGAGCGGTACTAAGGTTGTTCAAGTTAGTTCTAGCTGGCAGCGGTATTCGGTGTCTTGGAAAGTTACTAGTGCCCAGAATCATTCCTATGTCTTTTACCTGAAGTCAGGAACATGGGTGGTGGGAGATGTGGTTTATCTTCGAAATGTTCAACTAGAAGATGGCAACGTTGCTTCAGCTCCAGGACCATCTTTGAATGATCTTATCGCCCAGATTGATGCCAAGGCAGATAATGGCTTCATGAAGCAGCAATTAGACCTTCTAACTGAAAAAACAGAATCTCTCCGAGTGGATCTTGAAGCAAGAGCGTTGGCAAAAGAAGTGGCCGATTGGCTCAAGTCTTATAAAGAATTTGAGAAAAATAATGAAGCCGTCCTTGCGCAATTTAATCAAGACTTTATTGATAATACAGCTCGTATCGCAGCGATTGAAGCCGATCTTAAAGCCAACAGTCTCTTGCTTAACTTTGTGAATACTTATCTGAGAGCTGGTGATAATGGGGTCATTATTGGTAAGAAGGATAACTCTGAGGTTATCGAATTAACCCCACAAGGGATGATGATTAAGTCAGCTGGTAATGCCGTCATGACGGTGACAGCTGGTGTCATTAAGATTCATCATGGGGTATTTGTGGAGACCTTACAGGTTGGTTATTATCGACTAGAAGCCGCAAGGCATAATGCTAAGCATTTGGTTTGTCGTTTTATTGATGCCAAGTAGAAAGGAGACTTTATGGCAGATTATGGTTCAAATAATGATAGGGGCTATACCCTACTTTTGCGAGTGGAAGAAACAGGCACTTCGACCGCTAATAACACATCTACTGTTCGAGTCCAACTCTGGCTAAAGAATGGTTATACGACCTTTGGGATGTATGACTGTAGGGCAAGTGTGACTATCAATGGGCAGACACTTTCTTGGTCAGGGCGACCAGATATGTACACGGCTCATAGTTCCCTTCACTTGATTGATAAGACCATTACTGTGCCGCATGATTCTAATGGGTCAAAAACCATCAGTTTTTCTGCGACCTTCTCAGGATCTGGTGGTTGGTCACCTGGCACCTTAAATACAGGGTCACAAACGCTACGCTTAAGTGATATCCCACGGTCATCGAGTGCTACAGTTTCTGGGAATATGATGGGACAAGCCGTAACCATAACGATTAAACGTGCCAGTAGTGATTTTACCCATAACATGACCTGGCATTTTGGCAGTCTAAGCGGCACGATTGGAACAGGCATTGCGACCTCTGTAACGTGGATGCCTTCGATTTCTCAACTAGCAACTCAAATACCAAATAGCACCTCAGGTAATGGGCATTTAACGCTGGCCACTATCTATGGTGGTAAGACAATAGGTTCTATGACAATTCCCATTACCCTCAACCTACCGACGTCAGTTGTTCCAACCTTGGGCAGTATTTCTATTTCAGAATCCCATGCCACTGCAAAAACGATTTTAACTGGCACCAGTTTTGCCCAGTTGGTGTCCAATCCTAAAGTGACCTTCAATCAAGGAGCGGGTATTTACGGATCGACGATTCCTTCGACGGGTTTTCGCGCAGAGGTCTTTAAGTTTGAGAACAATCAGTGGGTTCAACTTCAAAATGTCACTAGTAGTAATAACGGACTATTGGGTGGAATAAACTGGATTGGTCGAGCTAAGGTCTCTGCCTATGTGACCGATTCGAGAGGGCGACAAAGTGCTCGAAAAGAAGTGGAGATAACCCTATTAGAGTATTTCAAGCCTATCTTTTCATTATCAGCGGTTCGAGCTGGTTCTAGTATGAATCAGGTGACGGTCATACGAAAGCTTAAGATTGCCCCTTTAACCATCAATAGTGTCCAAAAGAACAAGGCGGCCTTGACATGGGAAGTAGTCGATTTAGCAAGCGGTCAGAAGGTCACAAACGCTGGTGGTGCCGCCAACTGGACGTCAACTACGGAACACACAAAGACCGATTTCCAAGCTATTTTAGGTGGCACCTATGATACCACCAAATCCTACACCATTATTGGAAGGCTAGAAGATCTCTTTTACTCCACGACCTTTGAATTTACCATTGGTCCAGAAAAAGTTGTCTACGGCTTAAGTTCATCTGGTATGGGGATAGGGAAAGCCTGGACAAGAGGCGTGCTCGATGTGGATGGGAGCTTACCTGCTTATTTTGACGGGGACATTTATATGAAGAATAAGAAACTTCTTGATATTTTCTATCCAGTGGGTGTTATTTACGAGTCAACTTCAAGCTCTAATCCCTCAACATTTATGGGAGGCACTTGGGAGCGGTTTGGCAACGGTCGGATCTTGGTTGGTGTGTCTGAGAATGAAAGTGAGTTTAATAGCGTCAATCAGTCAGGTGGTAGTAAGACACATACCTTGACCATTGATGAAATGCCATCTCACTCACACGCTCAGTATGTGACGGCTAACAATGGTTCAGGAGCTGTTCGTCGTGACTACTCTTCAGATGGCAGCTCTACGATTTATCCGCAAGGAAATAACACAGGAAATACTGGTGGCGGTAAGCCACACAATAACTTACAACCTTACGTCACGGTTTACCGTTGGCGTAGGGCAGCATAAGAAAGGAAAGTGTCATTATGAAAGAATTACTGGCAACAAATAAAGTCCTCTTCTCAGCGATTGGAGGACTTATCGGATCAATCTTTGGAGAAGTCGATGGCTTTCTCTTTGCATTGATGGTTTTTATTTCCATCGATTACATCACAGGTCTCATGGCAGCAGCCGTTGAGAAGAAATTAGCTAGCAATATTGGGTTTAAGGGCATCTTCAAAAAAATTGTCCTTTTATTTTTGGTAGCAGTAGGACAAATCATTGATGAGCATGTCTTGAAACAAGGGGGCATGGTTCGTACTGCCATCATCTTTTACTATCTCTCAAATGAAGGCTTGTCCATCATTGAGAATGCGGCTAGGATTGGACTACCAGTTCCTGAGAAGTTGAAAGATGTGCTGAAACAATTGAAACAAGGAGATTAGGATGACTTTTTTATCAAAGATTAAAGACGGTTGTTTAGCATCTTGGGAGCATGGTATTCTTCCTTCCGTGTCAGCAGCACAAGCTATCTTAGAGAGTGGTTGGGGAGAGTCTTTGTTAGCACAATACCCTAATCATAATCTCTTTGGAATCAAAGCTAGTTCTGATTGGAAGGGAAAACGTGTTGACCTTCCAACTCAAGAATACATTGATGGGAAATTCGTCACGGTTGAGGCTACCTTTAGAAAGTATGACTCATGGGAGGAATCCATTAAAGATCATGCGTTGTTCTTTTCAGAAACAGCATGGCGACGTAGCCATTACCAAAACGTGCTCGGTGAAGAAGACTATAAAAAAACCTGTCTCGCTTTACAAGCGTCAGGTTATGCGACAGATCCTAACTATGGGTCAAAATTGATTACACTTATTGAAGCACATCATCTCAACACTTGGGATGACCGTATTTTAAACAAAAAAGGAGAAACGACTATGAGTAAACATTTAGTTATCTGCGGACATGGACAAGGACAAACAGGTTATGATCCTGGAGCAACGAATCCTAGTTTAGGTATTACTGAAGCAGGAAAGGTTCGTGAGTTTGCGAATCTGATGAAGAAGTATTCTGGGAATCGGATTGATTACATCACTGACCATAATGTCTATAACTACCGCAGTATTGGTAGTTTGGGAAATGGCTATGAGTCGATTACGGAACTTCATTTCAACGCTTTTAATGGACAAGCGAGAGGAAGTGAAATTCTGATTTATTCAGGCTACACAGCTGATAGTTTAGACCAAAAACTGCTAGCTATTCTAGCCAAGCGTTTTACGAATCGTGGTTTTAAACAAGTGAACTGGCTCTACAATGCCAATGTCTCAGCAAGTCGAGGATACAATTATCGATTGGTGGAGATTGCCTTCATCGATAATAATAGTGATGTGGGCATCTATGAAGCCAATAAAGACAGTATGGCTCGTGAATTTGTACAAGCCATCACTGGGCAAGCTCAAGTAATTTCACCCAGTCCCAATACTCCTCAATCAAGGGTTACTTCCTATCATGTTGGTGACCCTGTTACTGTTCAACAACATGCGACGCATTACCAGACAGGTCAAGCGATTTCGTCATGGGTTAAAGGCAAAACTTTCAAGGTTATTCGTGTGAAGGATGTTAATCAATCCAATAGTAAGAAAGCCTACCTGCTTGAGGGAATTAACTCATGGGTCTTGGAACAAGATGTCAAAGGCACAACGAACGGACATAGTGAACAGACTTATACGGTTCAAAAGGGTGATACCCTTTATGGTATTGCACGGAAGTTTAAGACCAGTGTCAGTGAATTGGTGCGACTTAACAGCATCATCAATCCAAGTCTGATCTCAGTTGGACAGAAGTTGAAACTAAAATAAGCTACACAATAGGCAGCTTTAATGGTATACTATTAAGTGTAGAAAAGTGAAGACGGTGGTTCCTAAATCCTGAAAGAGAGAGGTGATGCCTATGGGCAATTCATCAAAATCTGATGGAAAGGAGGGAGCTTTCTTTTGACCGCTTTTGAAGTCGTGCAAATCATCATTGGTTTTGGTAGTTTTACCGTTGCTTTGATTGGCTTGTGCTATAAAATCTTCAAAGATGACGACAAAAAGAAATAACCCGTCCCCACTTTTGACCGAGTTGTTGGACGAGTTATAGTCTAATTAAACGAGTCACCGTCTTTTTAACGGTCCTACATTGGGGGGTGGATTGCCGTCCAGCTCCTTTTTATAAGTTCATTATAACATACTTGTATCTCAGCGTGTTGAAATAGCCACGCTTTTTCTTTTTGCTTTTTTCAAAAACTGCGGAAAATTTGTTTCCAAATTTACTTAGTAATATGGAGGGAGTAGGTTTGCGAAAAGCTTGACTTATCTTCCCTTTAGAGTGATATATGGTGTACAAAAGTTATAGGAAGGAGCCTGAATGGCAGTAAGGTTAATTAAGACAAAAAGTAATCGTAAAAAACAACGTGTCTGTGCTTATACTAGGGTGTCAACAACAAATAGTAGTCAGCTTGATTCCCTTGAAAACCAGAAGGCTTATTTTGAAACATTCTATGTCAATCGGGAGGACGTCGATTTTCTCGGAGTCTATTACGATAAGGGGATTTCTGGGTCTAAGGAGAAACGACCGAGTTTTCAAGCTATGCTTGAAGCTTGTAGGCAAGGTCAGATTGATTTGATACATACCAAGTCCATTTCACGGTTTGCGAGGAATACCATGACGGTACTTGAAGTCAGTCGTGAGTTGAAAGCCCTAGGTGTTGGTATCTATTTTGAAGAGCAGAACATCAATACCTTATCCAATGAAGGAGAGGGCATGCTTTCAGTTCTTGCCAGTTTGGCAGAGGAAGAGTTGCAAAGCATGAGTGACAACCAGCGGTGGGCCTTTCAGAGAAAGTTTCAACGTGGGGAGATGGTCATCAACACCAAGCGATTCATGGGTTATGATGTGGACGATAAAGGAGAGTTGGTCATCAATGAAGCAGAAGCACAGATTGTGAGACGGATTTTCCAACTTTATCTTGATGGTATGGGGATGCATCGAATAGCTAAACTTTTAAATCAAGAGAATGTGCCTACGGTGACAGATGCTAAATGGCATGATACAACTGTTCGAAATATCCTAAAGAATGAAAAGTACAAAGGAACTGTCCTTCTTCAAAAATATTTTCATGTTGGTATCAATTGGCCTAAGAGATTAAACCAAGGTCAGGTAGAGCAATATTTGATTGAAGATAACCATGAGCCAATTGTTTCAAAAGAAGTCTGGCAGGCTGTCCAAGATAAGCTTGCAAGCAAAACTTGGAAACAGGGAGTCAATAAGCACTATCGATTTACGAGTATGCTTAAATGCGAGTATTGTGGGTCAACCCTCAAACGCCAGGTTACCTACAAGAAACAAATAGTTTGGTGTTGTTCCAAGTATATTAAAGAAGGTAAGGCTTCCTGCCGAGGCATGCGCGTGCCTGAGAAAGCTATTGAAGAGTGGAAACTTAGGACACCTGTAACAGTGATAGAAAGGAACGAATATGGGCAAAAACATTACAGTTATTCCAGCCAAGAAAGTGCAGCTGACGGTCACCCATCAGCAAGCAACCAAAATAAGAGTGGCAGCCTATTGTCGGGTGTCCACCGACCAAGACGAACAGCTATCAAGCTATGAGAACCAAGTATCTTACTATCGTGATTACATCTTAAAACATGAAGATTATGAGCTTGTGGACATCTATGCGGACGAAGGCATTTCTGCAACCAATACCAAAAAACGAGAAGCCTTTAACCGACTGATACAGGATTGTAGAGCAGGTAAGGTGGATAGGATTTTAGTTAAGTCCATTAGTCGTTTTGCCAGAAACACCTTGGATTGTATCAAGTATGTCCGTGAGCTGAAAGAATTGGGGATTGGTGTCACTTTTGAAAAGGAGAATATTGATAGCCTTGACTCTAAAGGTGAGGTATTACTCACGATTCTTTCTTCTCTTGCCCAAGATGAATCACGCTCCATTTCAGAGAATGCGACATGGGGCATTCGTAAGAAGTTTGAACGTGGAGAGGTTCGTGTCAATACCACCAAGTTCATGGGGTATGATAAAGATGAGAATGGTAAGCTAGTCATTAATCCAGAGCAAGCAGAGGTAGTTAAACATATCTATCAACAGTTCCTAAAAGGCTACAGTCCAGAAAGCATTGCCAAGGAACTTAACACTAACGGTATCAAGGGATGGTCAGGAAAAGCCAACTGGTATCCTAGCAGTATTCTCAAAATGCTTCAGAATGAGAAGTACAAAGGTGATGCCTTACTTCAGAAAACCTACACGGTGGATTTCCTTACAAAAAAGCGAACAGAGAATGATGGGCAGGTCAATCAATACTATGTGACCAATAATCATGAAGCCATTATTGATACAGAAATGTGGGACACTGTTCAAGAAGAATTGGCAAGGCGAAAAGACTTCAGAGAAAAGCACAAGCTGAAAACCTATATCATGCAAAGTGACGACAATCCTTTTACCACTAAGGTCTTCTGTGCCGAGTGTGGTTCTGCCTTTGGACGAAAGAACTGGACGACCAGTCGAGGTAAACGCAAGGTTTGGCAGTGTAACAACCGCTACAAGGTCAAGGGACAGATTGGTTGCCAGAACAACCATATTGATGAAGAAATGCTTGAGAAAGCCTTCATGAAGGCAGTGGAATTGCTTCAGGAACATAGAGCAGATGTGGTGGTTAAGTGGCAAAAGTTAGAAAAGGGAACTAATCTGCTGCATAAGCACTATGCCAAACAAATGTATCAGTTACTAGATTTAGAGAAATTTGATGGAACTATCATGAACAAAGTTTTAGATCACATCAGTATTTCAGAAGTCGGACAAATTATCGTGATTTTCCTAGAAGGAACTGAAGTAGAATTATAAGAGACTGTGACTGAGAGGATGCAGTCTTTTTGTGGTTTTAGTGGTATAATTACTTAAGGAGTATAAAGCATGGGTGAAAATTTGAATTCTAATATAGATCCTCGAATTATATTTAAACAATTACCTCCAGCTACAATAATCAAAGGTTTTGTAGCTGGTGAGACCAAATGTAATTATGAAATTTATCTATTGGAATTGCTTAATAAATCAGTATATTTTCGGGAAAAAGGTAAATCTAAATTTCACGCACCTGAAGACGAGAGCCACGGGGAATGTGATGCTGTAGCAGATGATTACAAGATAGACTTCAAGCTTCTTTCTTCAAGTAGTAGACTGCAGGCAAGCAGTTTATTTTCACCTAGTATCACTAATCTTGGAAATGGGATTACTGCAATTGGAGAAAGTAGAAATCCGAACGGGGAAATAAAAGCAACTCAGATTCATGCTGCGTTTCGATTTAGAACTGTATCTGATTTAATACGACTCAAGGTAAAGCGTCAACATGTTAGGAAACAATGCCTTGAAAAAGATATTATAAAAGTCCTAAATATGCTTGAGAAGCAGAAAAATCTCCTTTTATTTTTCCCTTACATTTTTTATACGGAAGAAGAAATTAGCACTAATGAACTAGATGATATCATTTTAAATGCAATAAGCTATGATTTTTCTTCTCTTTTCGCCTACAGGCACATAAAGGTACAATCGTTTGAAACTTATTTACTTACTATTGTACGTGATGAGTTTAATATTTTTAAGATATCCAACAAAAGGCTAAAACTCATTGAAAAACTCAGTTGTTCGGAATTACCTACTTTTGTTAAATTAAAAAGTTATTCTATCTAAAAGGGGAAATGTTTTGGTTAATCCAGAGTTTTATGAAAAAATAGCTAAAATATTCTGTGGAGATGATTTAGAACTATTCAAGTACAAATCCGGCCCAGACCTAGTTCACTTTTTTAATAATAATTTCAAAATATCTGATAGCTATGGACAGGGCTTTCCAACAAGGTGGAGATATGTAAATCAAAAATTATTAGATTTTTCTTCAGTAGGAAAGATTGATGAGTATTTCAATATAATTCTTTCTAAACAGTATCTTTTAACAGAAAGACAAATCAGTGAAATTGATGCACTTGTGCATCAACAAAGAATATTAGATGAACTGAATAAAGTATGCTCGGTTTACTCGCTAAAACTATCTCAAAAAGATGGTGCATTTCATTTAGTAGAAATTGATTTAGATCTGATTGAAATTGGTAGTGGTGGTTTTGCAAATATTTATTTCCAAAAATCAACAGGACTAGTATTGAAAAAACTTAATGAGGAATCTGCAAGAAGCGCTTCAATCCGAAGCCGCTTTAAGCGTGAATATGAAATAACTAAATCTTGTTCAGATATTGGAAGTATCATTAAAGTGTATGATTTTGATATTGGTAATTGCTCATATACTATGGAGAAAGCAGATAATATATTGGATGACTTTGTTAAAGAAAGTTTTTTGACAGAGGATTCTCAAATTAATATTATTCGACAAATTTTGTATTCGATGTCACTAGTTCATCAAAGAGGCGTGCTACATAGAGATTTGAGTCCGACCAATATATTCTTCATAAATGGTATAATTAAATTAGCTGATTTTGGATTGGGGAAAAATCTGAATACGTTAACTTCTCATCAAACTATGGATACGGCGTCTTTTGGGCAACTTTTTTATTGTGCTCCAGAGCAACTTACCCTGTTGAAAGATGCTGATAAACGCAGTGATGTTTACTCACTAGGACGTATAATAAATTTTGTAATGACAAAAAATCCTAACTAATTTAAATCCAGAATATCGATATGAAGATGCTACTAACATGTTAGAAAAACTCAATAGATTAGTTAGTATCAGAGGTGATGAAAAATATGAAGTAATGATATGGGATAAGATTTCAAATCAAAAAATTGATTCGGATGTGGAAAATTATATCTATGAATTATCTGGTATAGACTTATGTCAAAAGTGTATGCAGAAAGGTAATATTTTTTTAGATGCGCTATTTGAATTTGTAAAAATAGATGATAGTCATGCAATCTACATAGTCCAACAGATAGGCTCTCATTATAAAACTCAGTTAAAGAAATTCGAAGATGCGGATATTTTTGCAAACTTTGCCTACAGAATTTTGAAAGGGAATTTTACTTATACTATAAATGAAGTTGCAGCTACAATATTGAGATATGTTGCTTTTGAAGTTAATCGATTTAATGCGCAACACAAAATCGATGATTTAAAGGCACGTGGATTAGAACCTTTAATTGAAGACATCTTAGAAAGATGAATTATTGCTAGCAAAGAGAATTATTTTCGTTCCATAGTATAATCCTAATTTTGACCAATCTCATTTCGTTCCATAATATAGGTAATACCTATCAACACATGTGGAGTGTGTGGCTCTGCTCGTAAAAGCCTAGAAACTTTTTAACGAAAGGAATATTAAAAAGCCTTAGATAATCGACTGGCCTATTACCATAAAATCGAAGGGGCTCTACTTGCCATTGCACAAACAC
>OKER01000148.1_pt1 | contig 20468 bp, 19 predicted proteins | sample 1610031 | NCBI WGS metagenome assembly OKER01 (sample SAMN04436611, study PRJEB24849) | human gut metagenome | biome: human gut; feature: NICU; material: stool | host: Homo sapiens | place: USA: Saint Louis, MO | collected 2009-12-31
GGTCAGCAGGTATGTTGCACCTGACCATATGGTCCGCTCTTTAAGCTTTTTTGGAGTGATCAAAAAGAAGTTAAAAGCCAAGTTTAACAAATAAGTCTTAGGAGGGATAAGATTATGGGACATATTCTAAAAATTAAACCGGTGTTTAAAGAGATGATCTGGGGCGGACATAAACTCAGAGATGTGTACGGATACGATATCCCCAGCGATCACACGGGAGAATGCTGGGCAATCTCTGCCCATAAAAACGGGGACTGTACCATTGAAAACAGTGAATTTGCGGGAAAGACCTTATCCTGGCTGTTTGAAAATCACAGAGAATTGTTCGGCAATATCGAAGGAAATGAATTCCCGCTGCTGGTGAAGATCATCGACGCAAAAGATGACTTGTCAGTTCAGGTACATCCGAATGACGAATATGCAAAGGACCACGAGGACTCTCTGGGAAAAACGGAATGCTGGTATGTGCTCCAGGCAGACGAGGGTACGAAGATGGTCATGGGTCATCATGCCAAGACCAAAGAGGAATTTGTGAAAGCGATCGAAGAAGATGATTATGAGAACCTTTTAAATTCCTTTGAGATTCAGGAGGGAGATTTCTTCTACATTCCATCAGGAACTCTGCATGCTATCTGCAGCGGGTCACTGATCTACGAGGCTCAGCAGTCTTCCGACATTACCTACCGTGTTTATGATTATCACCGGAAAGATAAGGATGGAAATGAAAGACAGCTGCACGTACAGCAGTCCATTGATGTTACCAATGTACCTGCGCAGATCAGCGGCAATAAATCTTTCGATGAGATTTTGCTGGAAAACGGAACAAAAGTACGATATGTGGAAAGTGATTTCTTTAAAGTAGACTGTTACCGAATAAACGGAAAAAATACGGTAGAAAACTGTGTGCCGTTCCAAATGGTGAGTGTGATTGAAGGAAAAGGAACCATTGGAGGGAATGATGTCATAAAAGGTGATCATTTTCTTATTTGTTCAGATCAAAAAGAAACGATATTCGATGGAACGATGGATGTTATGATAGCAGCTCTGTAAATGGCTTAAGCTGCAGGTAAGTTCAGATATGTCTTTGATATGAGGTTTTTAGGAGGGAGAATATGAAAGACAAGTTATTCGGTGTTTTGCAGCGTGTGGGACGTTCCTTCATGCTTCCGATCGCAATTCTGCCTGTGGCCGGGCTGCTGCTGGGGATCGGACAATCTCTGACAAATGAAACCATGCTGAGCGCCTATGGACTGCTTGGAGTCATGGGGCCGGATACGATTCCGTATGCGGTCCTGAAAGTATGCGGTGACTGTGGGAATGCCGTTTTCGGAAACTTACCGCTGATTTTTGCCATTGGTGTTGCGGTTGGGATGGCAAGGGCTGAAAAGGAGGTTGCGGCACTGGCCGGTGCTATTGCATTTTTTATTATGCATACGGCGATATCGGCTATGATCTCGATCAACGGCGGAGCGGCAGCCATGCGTGAGGGTGCAACGACTTCTGTTCTGGGGATCACCTCTCTTCAGATGGGAGTTTTCGGAGGAATTATTGTGGGTCTTGGCGTAGCGGCGCTGCATAACAAATTTTATAAGATCAGGCTTCCGGAAGCCTTGTCTTTTTTTGGCGGAACAAGATTTGTGCCGGTAATCAGTACGGTTGTATTCGTATTTGTCGGGATCATTATGTATTTTATCTGGCCGCCGATCCAGGATGTCATGTATGCGGCAGGGGGACTTGTGAGTGCATCGGGTTATTTCGGCACCTTTATCTATGGCGTTATGGAGCGTGCGCTCATTCCGTTTGGACTGCACCATGTATTTTATCTGCCCTTCTGGCAGACTTCTCTTGGAGGAACGATGGAAATCGGAGGAAGGATGATCGACGGTGCTCAAAATATCTTCTTCGCACAGCTGGCCGATCCGGGGACAACCCATTTTGCGGTTTCCGCCACAAGATTTATGACAGGTAAGTTTCCTCTGATGATCTTTGGCCTGCCTGGAGCTGCATTTGCTATGTACAGGTGTGCGGAACCGGAAAAGAGGAAAGCCGTGGGCGGCCTTCTGATATCCGCAGCCCTCACATCTATGCTGACAGGGATTACGGAGCCTTTGGAATTTACTTTTTTATTTGTGGCACCTGGACTGTATGTGATTCACTGCGTGTTTGCAGGAGCGGCTTATATGCTGATGCATATCCTGAATGTCTGTGTCGGCCTGACATTTTCGGGCGGCATTATTGATATGTTCTTGTTTGGAGTTCTGCAGGGACAGGCAAAAACAAACTGGCTGATGTTTATTCCGGTAGGCCTCATATATTTCACTGTATACTACTTTATGTTCAGTTTTTTGATCAGGAAGCTGGATTTAAAAACCCCTGGACGTGAAAAGGAAGACAAGGAAATAAAACTATACACTAGAGCCGACATGGCTGCAGAACATCAGAAAGAAGGAGAAGAAACCGACGGTTCTGATCTATCAGCGCTCATTGCCGCGGGGCTGGGAGGGAAGGAAAACATCAAAGACGTGGACTGCTGTGTGACACGGCTAAGATGTACCATTGCCGACCCTTCAAAAGTGAATGACAGGATGCTGCAAAAAAGCGGATCACGGGGCATTGTAAAAAAAGGAGACGGGGTTCAGATTATCTATGGGCCGATGGTCACTGTTATAAAATCAAATCTGGAAGATTATCTGGCCAGCAGCTTGTCGGACAGGGCAGCAGAAGCACCGAGAGCCCCTGTGGCAGAAGAGATGCCGGAGGTGGCAGCGGAAACTGTCTGTATGCCGGTCAATGGAGAAGCAGTAGAACTGGATGAAGTGGAAGATGAGGTCTTTGCAGAAGGGATGCTCGGACAGGGGTTTGCCGTAAGACCTTCTGACGGAAATGTGATTTCACCTGTGGACGGTACAGTCACTACGGTATTTAACACGAAGCACGCTATATGCATCACGTCTGGGGGCGGGGCTGAGGTCCTGGTTCATATGGGAATTGATACAGTCAAACTTGCCGGGAAATATTATCATGTGAAGGTGGAGTCAGGCATGAAAGTGAGAAAAGGGGACCGGATCGCTGAGTTTGATCTTGAAAAGATCAAGCAGGAGGGCTTTTTTGTCACAACACCTGTGGTGGTGAGCAATAGTGAAGAGTATACAAGCATTACCATAGAGAACACCGGGGAATTGGACGCCGGAACAAAAGTGCTTACATTAAAAAAATAGGAATAAGTGAAAAAGATCTTCCAACGGATGGCCGCAAGAAGATCTTTTGTCTGGATCGTTCTTTATCACAAAGTCATCAAGTGCCATAAATATATAATATATTGAGGGAGATATGGATCATGGATCCTGCAAAAGCTGGATCATTATATTCGTTGCTGTATTTACGGTATTGATCTCAGACTCTACTGAACGGGATGCGATGTGGGCAGTTTGGATAAAGTGATCCATCTTGATCAGCTCATCGACCCACGGTTCCCTATGGGGAGGTTCTGTGGTGAAGACGTCGGATGCACAGGCGTAGATCTCCTTGTTTTTTAAAGCTTTGTAAAGAGCGTATTCGTTTACAATTCCGCCCCGGGCTGCATTTATTAAGACAGCCGTGTCCTTCATCATTTTAAACTCTTTGGTTGAGATCATGTCTTTTGTATTTTCAGTAAGCGGCACGTGGATGGATATAAAATCACATTCTTTCAGGATATGATTCACAGATGTTTGCTTTGCGTTGTATTCAGCCAGTACATCTTGGGCAGCATCAAACATATCATAGATCAGAACTTCCATTCCGATCCCGTTTGCTATTCTCGCGACATGTTTTCCGATATTACCAAACCCGATAATACCAATTTTCTTATGAAAGAGTTCCAGTCCTGTTGGTTTGTCCCAGCCGTGACTTTTGACATTCATAGCATTGCTCACAATATGCCTTGCCGCTGCAAACATCATTCCGATGGTGAGTTCGGCGACTGCATTGGAATTCGTTCCAATGCAGCGGCCGACTTTAATCCCTAGTTCTTCACAGACAGAAAGATCAATATTATCGGTCCCAACCCCGAATTTCACAATGGCTTTTAGGTGCCTGCATTTCCGGAGGAGCTCTTCATTCAGTTCGTCAACGCCCGCGATGATCCCGGACGCCCGCTTTGCTTTTTCTGCAAACACGTCTTTTGGAAGTGGTCTGCCTGTATGATTGACGTCCATTTCATAGCCAAGTACTTCTAAACGTTTTCCTGCTTTACTGCCGTATTTTGCGTATCCTCTCGGTGTTACTAGAATCGTTTTCATATGCTCATCCTTTTCTTACGTCTGTTACAATATCACGCAGCTTTTTTGCGTTTGCCGCAATTTCCTCTGTGGAACCTTTGGTAAGTAATCCGCCCAGGCCAACGCAGTCAGCTCCGCTGTCAAACCACTCTGCAAGGTTGTCGAAGTCAACTCCGCCTGATGCCATGACCGGCACCTGGGGGCATGGGACTTTTACCACTTTAGCTAAGCTGGGGCCGTAGTAATTGGAGATTGGAAATGCCTTTATAAAGGATGCGCCTGCCTTTAATGCCGTCAACATTTCCGTATAAGAAGTACATCCCGGTGCATATGGAATCTGGTATAAGTTGCAAATTTGCGCGACACCGTCGTCATAACAAGGGGCAATGATAAATTGTGCCCCGCTCATAATTGCAAGGCGGGCCGTTGTTCCGTCCAGGACGGTGCCTGCGCCGACCAGAAGATCCTCCTTATATTTCTTTTTTAAAGCAGAGATCACTTCTCCGGCGTTGTTGTTGGTATAGCTGATTTCAAGAACATTGACTCCGCCATCCAGGCATCCCTGAGCGATCTCATAACCACGTTCCACAGTATCCACCCGGACGATTGCCATTAAGCCGGTTTTTTTGATTCCTAAAATAATTTCTTCCTTTTTCATTTTTATCTCTTCTTTCTTTTATAAGTTATAAGTCTCTGGATGTAATAAATTTCATTTTGTCTAATTTAGCCTTTTTGAAACTATCTTCAAGATGCGTACCGCCTGTGTAGTTATCAATAAAATAACCCTCGACCAAGACAGGATGAACGTATACCTCTGCCTTCTTTTCTTTCATAAGCTGGGGATTCCTGCTCTTGCGGTTTTTATCAAAGGTGGCCACACTGCTGGAATAGTCTGTATGACGAAGGTGCAGCTGATTCATTTTTTTCTTCCACTGGGTGCCGTAGAAATGCCGCCATTTACTCCCGTTAAAAAAACTGTTTCCAATGTAACGGACAGATTCAAATTTGTATTTTTTTAACAAGGGTATCAATCCGTAAAGAACCGGAATATCATAAAATGCACAGTGGTGGGAGTCTATATTCATTAGAGAAAAACCTCCGCTTAAATACTTTTGGATCTGTGCTTCTATTTCCTCTGCGATGACATCTGCGTACATTGGTGTAACCCGGTGCAGAAAATCGGGGTGATAATCAAACAGATCTGATCTGGCATATTGTTTCAGCTTTTTAATCCCGGAGGTTAACGGTGTCCCGTCGAACAGATTGATATGTAAGCCGACCTTGTGCTTAAAGTTATTTTTTTCTGCCAGGGACACTGCCTCATCAAAATAATTCGTGTTGGTCACGACAGAAGCCTGGGAGCAAAAACCTTCATTGAAGGCTTTTGCGATTCCCAGATTCGCTTCATGGGTCAATCCAAAATCGTCAGCATTTAGTATAATTTTCATGGTTTATCCTCTAAAAGAATCCGATCAGTGTTCCCACTGTGCCAATTAGGATCAGCACCAGCAATATGATGTTTACATTGACTTTTTTTCTCAACATAAATACAGTTAATAGAGTGATTCCCAACGGCAGTATACCTTTTAAGATACTGTCAAATACCGCAGTCTGCACGTCCAGTGTACCTGTGCTTAAATTTAACTTTAATCCGCAGGACACAGTTACATAAGATGCCACCAGTCCTCCCAGTACAGTTGCCCCGACGATGGTTGCTTTTTCGGTTACTTTGTTTAATAAACCGCTTCCGATGATCTTTCCGATTCCTTCGCGTCCCATATAGTAACCTTTGGTATAGGATAAGTAACCAAGACCGAATAACACAACACCAATGATCAATAAGTAGATGATCGGTCCTAAGAAGTTGCCGGCCTTTGCCATACCAAGGATAATACCCAATGCTATGGGGGATAACGTTCCCTGCCAGATTGTGTCGCCGATACCTGCCAGAGGTCCCATCAAACCTGTTTTGATGCTTGAGATCATTTCTTCGTCTACATCTTCACCGTTTGCTTTTTGCTCTTCTAAGGCAAGAGTAATCCCTAAGATACAGCCTCCTACATTCGGTTCTGTATTAAAGAACTCCATGTGTCGTTTGCATGCGTCTTTTAATTCCTGTGTCTCTTTTCCGTATAATTTTTCCAGACTCGGCGCCAGAGTATGCAGCACCCCGGAAGCCTGCATTCGTTCATAGTTGTAGGTTGAATGGCTGAAGAATGTCCAGATCAGATAGGACTTAATGATATCTTTTTTACTTAATCTCTTTTTTTCTATGGTTTCCATGTTGATTCCTCCCTAACTTAAAGCTGAACTTTCGCTGTTCTGTAAAAGTGCTATAATCACTGCTAAAATACCGATGACCACCAGTGGCAGGTTGATATAAATAGATAAAATAAAACCTAACAGCAGATATAAGTATGCTTTTGCCCCAGCGTTAGATAAGATGGCTTTAAAATTCATTGCAATACCAAGGGCAGGAAGAATTGTCCCGATCGTAGTCAATACATCAATCACTGGTGTCCCTTTTAATGCCTGCAGCATACTTGTAATAACACCTGACCCGCTATATACGGCAATTGCTACCGGAATGGTATAAATGATACACTTAAAAATCTGGGAAGGAACGATGTTATAGAAAATAATTTTCTTTACATCTCCTGTCTCCGCAATTTTATCGGTTCTATGGACAATGAAAATATCCCCTGTCATATAAATCATCCATAACAAGTTGCCCAGCAAGGAAATCGGTACTGCAAGTGTCACTGCGACTCCTGTGGACGCATTTGAAATGATTGCCAGTGCTGTTCCGACAGTTCCCGCCAGGCCCTCATCCATGGTCTGGGCGCCGCCTGCCGTAATCTGTGCAAGATAGGTTACATTGATCGCCGCACCGACCATACAGCCTTTGACAGGATCGCCTAAGATAAGACCAACCAGGATTCCGGATATTAAAGGCCTTCTCAGCGCCCAGCTCATGTTAACAGTAAGCCATGGTGTCCCATTTGCTCCCAAATAGTAGACCAGGCCAATCAAAACTGCCTGTAAAATTGAAATATGCATGTTTCTCCCTCCGCTTAAAGTATTTTATTTATCTCTACAGTTTCCATATTTGGCACGACCTGAATATACACATGTATATGTTGTGCTGACAATTGCTTCAACATATCTCTCTCTTTATCACTTGCTGAAATATTTTTATATAATTTTTTTCGTTCTTGAGTAGAACCCATTCCGCCTAAATTGATTTCTTTTACTTGGACACCTTTTTCAAGCAAATCCAGAAAAACTTTGGGTCCCTTTGCTAAAAGAATGATGTTTTTATCCTTATCTTTTATCTTTTCTAAATACTCTGCGGCGTCGTCAATGGTCATTGCCTGAGCGTTTAGGTGCTTTGGTACTGCACCTGTAATGACTGCACTTAAAAATGGATCCTTTGCGACTTTGTCGTCTACAATCACAATTTCATTCCCTCCCACATGCTGGACCCATGCTGTCATGACTTGGCCGTGAATCAAACGGTCATCAATCCGTGATAATACTATTTTGCTCATAATGTCCCTCCTCTCTCCATATTTAATGATAATTTGGCAATTCCCTGTTTTCCGGTCTCAACAAGATAATCTGCCAGCTCATCCAATTTCATATCGTTTCTTTTCAAAGCTGCTTCCACCAGCATAGATAGATTAATTCCCGACACACAGATAACATGTTTATCCCTGTTATGATGAATCGCCTGGGCTGCGGCATTGTATGGGCTGGCTCCTAATAAGTCTGTCATGAATAAGATATCGTGATCTGTGTCCGCGGCAAAAGAATCGACCCTTTTGATAAAAGTATCAATACTGTCCTCATGCCGCAATCCAAGAAACCATATATTTTCCTGCTTCCCTATCATAAGTTCCAATGCATCGATCATACCTTCTGCAAGTCCCCCGTGTGTCGCCACTATAATGTCTGTCATCTACATCCTCCTTTATCCGTTAATATGGTAATTCGTTCTGTATGCGCTTACATCACTTGGGCATATCCTAACCCACAATCTTTATATACGCAAATTTTTTATATACACACTTAATTTACACTCTATTTGAGTTTTTTACTGTGGATTTTGCGTAAATTTTAAGTTTCGTGTATGATAAGTGTATATTAATTACATCTGATTCAATTTGTGTGTGTTATAGAAACACCGTAATCAGCACCAAATATACGCAGGAGATATGGCCATGTCTACGAACAAAGAGAAGATTTTATCCTATTTAAAAGAAGAAACCTTGCAAAGCATCAATCATCATAATTTTACCTTTGAAAAATGCAATGCGCTTATTCTGTCGATGGATTTATATATTGACAGGACAAACGTGTCACGTATCCTAAATGATCTGCACAAAGAAGGAAAATTAATCAAGAAGGCAGGACGCCCCACCACTTTTATTTCAAGAGAGATCATCCGGAACTCTTTTCCTTTTGCATCCATCCCTGATACATTGAATAAAAATGAAACTATTTCAGACTTCATCCGATATGACGTACCTACAAAAGAACAGACCATCGTCCAGTCATTTTCTATGGTCGGAAGTCAGCAAAATGGGTCCTTATATGAAGCTGTAACCAGAATCCTGCCTGTGTTTTATCTCCCCAAATATTTCTTTAAGATCTTTTTTATGCAGGGGGAAGCTGGGACGGGGAAGAAGTTTTTCTTAGAAGAAATGTTAAACCGTGCAAAAATGTTGGGATTGGCTTCCCGGGAATCATCGGTTTATTATATCGAATTCAGCGATATCTACGTCAATCTAAGAAAGACCATAGAGATGATGGAAAAGGATCATAATATTTTTATCCTGGCAATCGAGTTTGTTCAAAAAAACGTAGACGCTGAAGTCTTAAGCGGTTTTGTACATTCTCTTGAAATTCAATATAAAAATAAAAAAGACGCGCCGATGATTGCCTTTATCGGGGCATCAGAATTACAGTCAGACCTGCTTCATTCCATCAGTCCTGTCATCCTGAACTTTCCTTCCGCAAAAGACCGGCCGCAATCAGAATTGATTTCGATTCTATTGAGTATGATCCAAAAAGAGAGCAACCGTTTAGATAAAACAATGTTTGTATCTTCCCAGTTCATTCAGCTGGTTTTACATAAGTGCAGCAATCTGCATCAATTAGAAAATGAGATTTTATATACAATTTCAAGGATTCTCTATACATCAAGTACTGCAGGTAAAAACAATGAACTTATGTTAGATGCATCGGTTTTGCTTGATAGTGAAAGGGATGAAATTATAAAATCCATTCCAGAACTAAAGGCAGAGATCCCTGACAAGATACAAATCAGACCAAACGGAGAAATTGATTTTGATAAATTGTTTCTTAACTCCAATGAGCTTTTGGCTGAAACAAAAAATATAGTTTCAGATTATTTTACAAAGCAGCTGCTGATCTGTTCCAGGGTGACTGCCGCTGTATCTGAGAACAGTTATTCCGGCGATAGGCTTATTTCAGGGATCACAAAGGCATTCAATAAAAGTGTATTCTGCCAGGACCCATTTTTAAAAGAAAAAGTGGAACATATGATTCTGTCTGTATTCCGGAAAGATAAAAGTCTGGATATTGTGAAGGAAACCCCTTCTATGGACATTCAAACACCACAGATGAAAGCACTGTTAAACAATCTGATTCAATTAGCACAGACAAACCACTGCAAACTGTCAAAAACCCAAGAAAAAATGATCCAATCTATACTGGCATATGCCCACTTAATCATGAGTGATATCCATATTCCTGTGATTATTACCTCAAAATATCATTTGTTGGCAAGCAATTACGCAAATCTCTTCAATTTATTCTTTGACCGGAGAATCATTCATACCTTTCCTGCTGTTTTATCCGGAAAAAGAAATGAGACACGAACGAACCTTGAGAATTTATATGAATTTGCGGTCAGTATTAATCGGGGACAGGGGGTCCTGATCTTATCAGACGCGGATATGAAACAAACCATTACCAATTACTTTTTTCCTAAGACGAAGGTATTGTCTTATAATGTCCAGTTTCATTCCTTTATTCTGGTGAAAGAGATTTTAAAGCTGTCTGTGAAGAAAAATGCCAGTATTATTTCCATCATCCCAAACCTGTTAATAAGCCAGAATGATGAGATGAAGATATTAAAAGACAACCAGTTAAAGAGTTATACTTTAAGATCCGCAGATAAACATCTCTTGTTTGCGTCCAAGCTTACCCCCGGAATCAATACGTTTACAACGAATGAACTATTTTTTCGTGCTCTGAGAGCAATTGCAAAGAAGCTTGATATCAAGTTAAATAACAGCCTGATCTTTGAATTCCTTTTTCATGCAAACTGTATCTTATTTCAGAAGAAACATAATTTTGATTTTTCTAAAAATGTCATGGATCACATGGATATTGATTATGCTGTCTTAGAGGTCATCCAGGAGAAAATACAGGAGCTGTCCTCGCCTGATTTTCATGTATCTGCATTTACCATGAAGGATTATCAGATTCTGTATGAGGCTGTTTTCCACAGTGCGCTGCAGAGCTTATGGGAGAGATAAAGAATCGGTTTTCCGTCTTGACATTCCGCTTTTGTGTGATAAAATAAGGAATGATAAAGACAGAGAAGGTGCACAGTAAGGAAGTCTTTCCCGAATTTCACACCGGAGTCGTATCCCTGAAAGAACAGTAGGGGATAACGTTATCTGCACGTTACGCAGGAGACTAAGAGCCAGGTCGTTTTTTCCTGGAATTAGGGTGGTACCGCGAGATGATTCCCGTCCCTTATATATTTTATATAAGGGATGGGATTTTTTTCATTCTATTAGATCAGATTATAAAACAAGGAGAAGTGATTATGAAGGAGAAACTTGAGGCGATTAAAAAAGAAGCCTTGGAGAAGATCAACACAGCAGATGCCATGGACACTCTGAATGATATCAGGATAGCGGTTCTGGGCAAAAAGGGAGAACTTACCCAGGTATTAAAAGGCATGAAGAATGTTGCCAAAGAAGAACGTCCGATGGTCGGACAGATGGTCAATGACACGAGGGCAGCCGTAGAACAGGCATTGGAAAAGGAGATGGCTCTTCTTAAGAAAAAGATTATGGAAGAAAAGCTCAAAACAGAAGTTATTGATGTGACGCTTCCGGGGAAAGTCCATGAGAAAGGACACCGCCATCCGAACCAGATTGCTCTTGAAGACTTGGAACGGGTATTCATCGGAATGGGTTATGAAGTCGTGGAAGGACCGGAGGTAGAATACGATAAGTATAATTTCGAGATGCTCAATATCCCGGAAAACCATCCGGCAAAAGATGAGCAGGATACCTTCTTTATTTCAAAGGATATTCTTCTGCGCACCCAGACTTCACCGGTACAGGCACGGGTCATGGAGACCGGTCAGATGCCGATCCGTATGATTGCTCCGGGACGGGTGTTCCGCTCTGACGAGGTGGATGCCACCCATTCACCGTCATTCCACCAGGTCGAAGGTCTGGTCGTGGACAAGGGAATCACCTTTGCGGACTTAAAGGGAACCCTTCAGCAGTTTGCCACAGAGTTTTTCGGACCGGAGACAAAGGTGAAATTCCGTCCCCATCACTTCCCATTCACAGAGCCGAGTGCGGAAGTGGACATCACTTGCTTTAAGTGCGGAGGGAAAGGATGCCGTATGTGCAAGGGCAGCGGATGGATCGAGATTCTCGGATGTGGTATGGTGCACCCGAATGTTCTGCGGGCTTGCGGGATCGACCCGGAAGTTTATTCAGGATTTGCATTCGGAATCGGTCTGGAACGTGTGGCGCTCCTGAAGTATGAGATTGACGATATGCGCCTGCTGTATGAAAACGATAAGAGATTTTTGAGCCAGTTTTAACTTTCGGGCGGCAAAGGCAAGTGAATATATTTAGATTTTGAAGGAGAATAGAGAATGAATACACCAATTTCTTGGATCAGGGCATATGTGCCGGATCTTGACTGTACGATACAGGAATATGTAGACAAGATGACACTTTCCGGGTCCAATGTGGAATGCTATGAAGAATTAGATAAAAATCTGGAAAAGATCGTAGTGGGAAAAATTCTTTCCATAGAGAAGCATCCGGATGCCGACAAACTGATCATTTGTCAGGTGGATGTGGGGACGGAAAATGTCCAGATCGTCACCGGAGCAAAGAATGTTTCTGAGGGTGATTTGGTACCGGTCGTTTTAGCAGGGGGGAAAGTGGCCGGCGGCCATGACGGAAGCCCAAACCCGGAAGAGGGAATTAAAATCAAAAAAGGAAAGCTTCGGGGAGTGCCATCCTTTGGCATGATGTGTTCCGTGGAAGAGCTGGGAACAAGCAGAGATATGTATCCCGAAGCACCGGAAGAGGGAATTTATATCTTCCAGAAAGATGTAAAACCGGGAGACGATGCGGTGGAAGCCATGGGACTCCGCGACCAGGTGGTGGAATTTGAGATTACCTCAAACCGTGTGGACTGTTTCAGTATGATCGGTATGGCCAGAGAAGCTGCGGCGACCTTTCGGAAGGAATTTCATCCGCCGGTCGTTACAAAGACAGGCAATGGCGAAGACGTCAATGATTTTATCAAAGTAACCGTAGAGGACACCGATCTTTGTCCGCGTTATACGGCAAGGGTTGTGAAAAATATCAAACTGGCACCGTCGCCGGAATGGATGCAGAGAAGACTTGCAGCTATGGGAATCCGTCCGATTAACAATCTGGTAGATATCACCAACTATGTGATGGAAGAATACGGACAGCCGATGCACGCCTATGATTTGGATACCATAGCTGGAAATGAGATCATCGTGCGGAGGGCAAAGGACGGAGACAAATTTACGACTCTTGACGGTGAAGAACGGAATTTAGACAGTGATGTCCTCATGATCTGTGATGGTGAAAAAGAGGTTGGACTCGCCGGTATCATGGGCGGAGAAAATTCCATGGTCACAGATGATATTAAAACACTTTTATTTGAAGCTGCATGTTTTAACGGAACAAACATCCGTCTGTCCTCAAAGAGGATCGGACTTCGGACTGACGCTTCCAGCAAGTTTGAAAAAGGGCTGGACCCGGAAAATGCCATGGCGGCTATGGACCGTGCATGCCAGCTGATCGAGGAACTGGGAGCAGGAGAAGTGATCGGAGGGGCAGTGGATGTCTATCCGGAACCAAAACAGCCGGTTTGTCTTCCTTTGGAAGTGGATAAGATCAATGCTTTGCTCGGAACGAATATTTCTATGGAAGAGATGATCGAATATTTCAGGCGTATTGATGTGGAATATGATATGAATTCCAACCAATTACGGATTCCTTCTTTCCGGCAGGATTTGAACTGTATGGCGGATCTGGCAGAGGAAGTGGCAAGATTCTACGGATACGACAACATTCCGGTCACTCTGCCGAGAGGAGAAGCGACTGCGGGGAAAAAGCCGTTTAAGATCCGTGTGGAGGATATTGCGAGAGAGTCTGCTGAGCAGAATGGATTCAGCGGAGGAATGTGCTACTCTTTTGAGAGCCCGAAAGTGTTTGATATGCTGCTGATTCCGGAAGGCGCAAAAGAGCGGGAAGCAATTAAAATTTCCAATCCGCTGGGTGAAGATTTCAGTATCATGAGAACTGTTTCACTGAACGGCATGATGACGTCTCTGGCCAATAATTACAGCCACAGAAATCAGAATGTTCGTCTTTACGAGTTCGGAAATATTTATATTCCAAAGGCTCTTCCCCTCACGGAACTTCCGGAGGAGCGGATGCAGCTGACTCTGGGAATGTACGGAGACGGCGATTTCTTTACGCTTAAGGGAGTGCTGGAAGATATTTTGAAAGATCTCGGACTCGGCGGAGCGTCCGAATATATTCCGACCAGGGAGCATCCTTTCATGCATCCGGGCCGTCAGGCAGATGTGCTGATCAGAGGACAAAAGGCCGCATATATCGGACAGATGCATCCACAGGCCGCAGAAAACTACGGAATGAAAGGGGAAGTCTATGTGGCCGTCATAGATATGCCGGTTCTTACGGAACAGGCGACCTTTGACCGCAAATATACCGGGGTGGCAAAATTCCCTGCGATGAAGAGGGATCTCAGTATGGTGGTGAAAAAGGAGATCTTCGTTGGACAGATCGAAAAAATCTTCAGAGACAAGGGAGGAAAACTGCTGGAAGGCTTTGAACTGTTCGATGTGTATGAGGGCGACCAGATCGAAAAAGGATATAAGTCTGTGGCATATTCCCTGACCTTCCGTGCTCAGGACAGGACACTGGAGGAAGCAGAGGTTAATAAGATCGTTGATAAGATTTTAGAAGAATTAAAGACATTAGGCATTGAACTGAGGGCATAAGCGGGAAATAAGAGGAAATAATAAGAAGGGTAGAGAGAGTGCGGATTCTGCATATATTTCTACTCTTCTTTTCTTTTGTGTTAAATTTATTACAAAATAGTTACATATATTATGGAAATGTGTTATAATACCGTTGAAAATGTCACAGGAGGATATGAGAAATGAGCTATTTGAAAGGAATGATCGAAGAAATGCAGGAGACCGAGGGCAAGAAACACAGGAAGAAAAAAGTCATCGTTTGCATTCTGGCGGTTCTGGTTCTTTTGACAGCTGGTTTCTTGGGATACCGTGTTTATGCGAATTACAAAGAAGAACAGTTCTTTAAAAGCGTAAAACTAAGAGAGATCAAAGTAAAGCCTATGACACTTAAACACAAGGAAAAGGATGTGTTTACAGAAGCTTACCAGAAAGAATCCCAGGATCAGATTGACAAACAGAAGAAGAAAAACTATACCATCCAAAAGCCAATGGTAATCCAGAATGCCTATGGGACAAATACGACGGCTCTGTATTATTACGGAAAAACCGACCGTGCTTCCTATGCTGTGTGTACGGTTGAAGCGCCCAATGCCGGGGCAGCTGTATACAAGCATAAATTGAAAAGCAAGAAAAAGTACAGCACGACCCATGAATACCAGATCATAGGCCTGTCCGCAGGCACCCGGAATAAGGTGACGATGGAGTTTTTCAATGAAGAAAACAGGGCTGTGGAAAAACAGTATTTCTATGTGGATATACCTGAAGACGATGTGATTCCTAGAATTTTGAAAAAGTCCAAGGGAAGTTCCGAACAAAAAATGGAAGATGGACTGTTTGCACTGCTTGGACATGATAAGGCACAGAATGCAAACATTTATCTCTATGATAACAATGGAGTAAACCGGGGAAGGATGCCTTTAAATGACTACCGCACAGACCGTCTGCTTTTCATCGGCGATGATATGGCTTACTCTTACGACTTTAACAAGATCGCCATGGTCAACAGGCTGGGGAAAGTCACAAAGACTTATGATCTTGGAGAAAATTATGAATTTCATCATGACTTTCTTTATGCAGAAAAACAAAATAAATTTATCTGCCTCGTCAATGACAAAAAACAGGATACCATTGAGGACATTGTAATTTCTGTTGATGTAAAGACGGGAGAAGTAAAGGAACTGATTGATTTTGAAGACTATTTTAAGACCATGCGGCTTCTGGCATACCGCCCGAAGAAAAACACTTATGGAGGAACGGGACTTGACTGGCTTCATTTAAACTCCATGAATATGATCGATGATGACAGTATGATTTTCAGCAGCAGGGAGCAGAGCACGCTTATTAAGATGAAAAATGTGTTTGAAAAACCGGAAGTGGATTATCTGATCCATGGAGGCACGGTCTATAATGGAACGGATTATCAGAAATATCTGCTGAAAAAAGAAGGAAATTTTGTTGGCCAGGCGGGACAGCATACAATTTCGGTGGAACATGATAAGTCACTTCCGAAAGGCCAGTATTATCTCTACATGTTCAATAATAATTACGGATATTCTGCCACGATCAAGAATTTTGACTGGAGTATGTTCCCAGGAACCGGAACAATGAAAGAAGGGGAGAAGTCTATGTATTATAAGTATCTCGTGGATGAAAACAAGAGGACTTATAAACTGGTGCAGTCCTTTTCGATCCCTTACTCTCCGATCGTCAGCAGTGTTGAACACCTGAAGAATAATATTTCTTTTGGAAGCGGTACCAGCAAAACATTCGGAGAATATGACAAGGACGGAAAACTCATTTATTCCTTCTACTACGATGCGGACAAGTACTCTTACCGTGTTATGAAGTATGATTTTGAAGGATATTTATTCAGGGAATAGTTTTTGAATGACACAAAAACCCGGATATGCAGAGGTTATGCTGCATATCCGGGTTTTATTGGAGTTATGTATTTTTGGTTGTTTTCCTAGAGCTGGTCTTTCTTTTCCAGGATGGCGGCTGCAGCTGCGCAGGCAGGGCAGTCGCAGTATTCGGCGCCTTCCGCCTTGATCTCTCTGGCATGTGCCGCAACATCTTTTGCTTTGTCTGCCCCGAAAACCTGAGCTCCGGCTTCGGACTCTGCAAAACCGATCAAAGTGTCAATGGGCATAATATCTTCTTCCAACTCGGCAATGTATTTTTTTGTTTCCTCTGTCTCCGCTTCGGTGCCCACAGAATCCAGCCAGGTGTTAGCCGCATCTCTGGTTTCACTGCTGCATGTAGGAGAATCGATTAGTTCGCGGGTTTTTTCTACAACAAAATCTAATACATCTTTTTTCATAATGGGAACCTCCTCTGTCGTCCGGTTTTGATTTTATTTTACTCTTATTTAAGAAGAATTGCAATAATACCAGGTCAATAGGAAATCAAAGAAAACCGGGCTCTGCATTGCGGCGCTTTGTTTTTAATGCTATACTATCCTATTGAAAAGAAATTAGAGAAAACAGGAGCAATTATGAAAACATCAGATTTTACATTTGACCTGCCGGAAGAGCTGATCGCACAGGATCCGCTGACCGACCGTTCAAGTTCAAGATTATTAGTGTTAGACAAAGAAACAGGGGAGATAAGACACGAGGGTTTCCGGAATATTGCCGGTTATCTGAAAAGAGGAGACTGCCTTGTGTTAAACGATACGAAGGTTATCCCTGCCCGGCTGATTGGTGAAAAAGAGGGAACAGGTGCGAAAATCGAGGTCCTGCTCTTAAAAAGAAAACAGGACAATACGTGGGAAACACTTGTAAAACCGGGAAGGAAGGCGAAGCCGGGGACGAGAATTTCTTTTGGACAGGGGAAACTTGTCGGTGAGGTTACGGACATTGTGGACGAAGGAAACCGTCTCGTGAAGTTCGAGTTTGATGGGATTTTTGAGGAAGTGCTGGACGAGCTGGGACAGATGCCTCTGCCTCCGTACATCACTCATCAGCTGAAGGATAAGAACCGGTATCAGACCGTATACGCCAAACACGAAGGGTCTGCGGCGGCGCCGACAGCAGGGCTGCATTTTACAAAGGAACTGCTGAAAGAGATCGAAGAAAAAGGAATACGGCTTGCCTATGTCACTCTGCATGTGGGGCTTGGAACGTTCCGTCCTGTGAAGGTGGAAGATGTCACAGAACATCATATGCACTCTGAATTTTATGTTGTAGATGAAGAGGCAGCAGAAAAAATCAATAAAACCAGAAAAGAAGGCGGAAGGATCATTTCCGTTGGTACGACCAGCACAAGAACTTTGGAATCCGCGGCAGATGAAAACGGATTTATTGAACCTAAGAGCGGATGGACGGAGATCTTTATTTATCCGGGTTATAAGTTTAAGGTCATTGACGGTCTTATCACTAATTTTCATCTGCCGGAATCTACACTTTTAATGCTGGTGTCTGCACTGGCGGGAAAAGAGCATATTTTAAAGGCGTATGACGAGGCTGTGAAGGAGCGGTACCGTTTCTTCAGCTTTGGTGATGCGATGTTTATAATGTGAGTAAAAATTTAGAACGGACAAGAGCCCGCAAAAAGCCTGACAATACTGGGATTTTGCGGGCTTTTAGCACAAGATGATACATCTTATATGGATAACCTACAAACTTGAATAAGTATTTATTATGAGGTTAAAATATGATATAATAGAAAAACGAAAGTGGGGTGTGAAACATATGGAAGATATGATCTTATCAGAATATAAAGATTTGCTTGAACGTAAATTGAAGTTGGAAATAGAGTTACAGAAATTAGTGCAGGGCTACATTTCAAAAAAGACGATTAAGGGCAAAACCTACTGTTATCTTCAGAGCAGAGTTGATGGGAAACTGACAAGTCAGTATCTAAAGAAAGAGGAAGTTGATGAGATCACAAAACAGGTTACACGCCGCAGACAATGTGAGGCGGAATTACCAAAGCTGAGAGCCCGGCTCAGTGAACTGGAACAGGCTGCGGGGCTGCTTGGGAAAAATATCAGCCGCCAACTCATGCTTTTGAAGCTTAGTACAGGGATGGACAGTTTGACTGCAGAACAAAAAAGGAGGAGCTCGTCTTTTGCCGATACTATTAACGCTGTCGAGGGGATTCCTGTCAGCGAACAAACAGCGCAGGATATTGCGGCTTGGCAAAACGGAAACAAACCTTTCTTATCGGTCTTTGAAACAACACTCAAACGATATGGCTTTTCTGTGGAGGTGTAAAATGCGGGATCCCTATTTATATGACGACGCTGATGTCCTGATAAATCTTGCAGGCATCAAAGATTCGAAGCTCCTTCATATGGCAGAGGCGGACATCACCAATTTAGCAATGACGGGTATCTATAACCAGACGTACGAGAAATTCAATACAGACACGTTAAAAGACATTCATCGCACCATTTTTGGACAGATTTATGATTGGGCGGGAGAATTCCGTACGATACAGATGATCAAGCCGGAAGACGTTTTGGGCGGCGACACGGTGCACTATGCGTATCCCAAGGAAATTAAGAAGCAGTTGACGGCATCTATGAAAGAAATTTCCAAACTGAAGCGAAACAGGCAGACTGACAATGACATTGTATTCCGTATCGTAAGGATCACTGCCCAGATTTGGCAGACACATCCCTTTCGGGAGGGCAATACCCGCAGCGTTATCGTCTTTGCGGTATTGCTTGCCAAGGCGCTCGGCTTTAAGGTGGATCACGAGTTATTCAAGGCACATTCCGCTTATGTCCGCGGCGCCCTTGTTTGGGCGTCGCAGGGGATATATGCAAAGTACGAGTACCTGGAGAATATTTTTTTTGACGCGATTCTCCACGATGAGGGAACTTGTGATGAAGCTAGCGCACATTCTGCTGGGAAATATGAGAAAATTGGCGATTATATGGTGCGGGACTATAAAGAGCGGCCGCACGAATATCAGGAACATGAGAAATTCAAAAAATAGGAGCGGAAAATGATGAACGGACAAAACAGGTCTGATGTGAAGATTGGAGCGGCGGTCAAGATTGTCCTGAAAGCGGACCAACGGACCGGAAAGCTGACAGAAGGAATTGTAGCTCGGCTATTGACAAAGAGCAGCTGCCATCCCCATGGCATAAAAGTGATGCTTGAGGATGGGCAGGTAGGCCGGGTACAGGAGATTATCAGATAGATATGGATATGAAAGAAACCATGGTATTTGTGGAGACTTAATCTATGAGTAAAAAAAACATTTTAGACACTGCAGTAAATTTTATAGAATCAAACCTCCATAATGATATAGGGCTGCGTGATGTTGCAAATCACGCAGGTTATTCATATTTTCATATGACACGTGTGTTTACTGCGGTTTTAGGTGAATCTGTGGGCAGCTACATAAATAAACGCAGGTTGTATGAAGCCTCAAGAAGTCTGATTTATTCGAAACAAAAAATTATAGATATTGCAATAGACAGCGGATTTGAATCATCAGAAGCATTTAGCCGCGCTTTTAAAAATATATTTCATGTGTCACCTACCGTTTATAGAAAAAATGGTCTCAATATATGAAAATGTGTAGAATTCATAATATGAATACAATTGGTTACAGTATATGTGAAAGTCATAATGCTTCATATTTAGAAAATGATGATGTTCGTTTTTCAGTGATGATAGGCTCACCAATGGAAGCATTTTCAACTGTACCAAAATCTTGTGAAAAAAAGACATTGTCCAAAGGAAAATATGCGGTGTTTACACATACCGGTTCTCTCCAGAACCTGGTATTATCCTATGACTATATTTATGGAGTTTGGGCAATGTCTTCAAAATTTCAACTAGATAATCGTGAATCATATGAAATATACGACGGGCAAGTACGTGAGTATACAGACGCAGATAATTATGTCC
>OKER01000165.1_pt1 | contig 18918 bp, 14 predicted proteins | sample 1610031 | NCBI WGS metagenome assembly OKER01 (sample SAMN04436611, study PRJEB24849) | human gut metagenome | biome: human gut; feature: NICU; material: stool | host: Homo sapiens | place: USA: Saint Louis, MO | collected 2009-12-31
CTAAAAATAAATTTCATGGAAGTTTGAAAAAATAATGTGTTTACTGAGTTGTTAGAAAAACAGATATAATAAGGTGTTTCGTATAAAAATGATTTTGCTATTCGTGAGTAAATTGTAGTATAATGAGTCTATAAGGAGAGCCAATCAACGTGTCGGTAGCGTTAGGCTCATCTAAAATTTTGGTAAAAATGATGCGCCTAACGTGTTAGAGGTCTAGCCACCTCAATACGTTAGGTTTTTTCGTTACCTTACTTAACTAAGCCGTGGAGGATATATGATTATTCAAATTCTAGATCATATAACTGATGAAATAAAACAAATTCGTACAGATGTGTTCATGAAAGAACAAGGTTTTGAAAATGAATTTGATGAAATTGATGAAATCGCAAAATTCGTGCTTTTATCTATAGATGGAAAAGCTGTTGGTACTTGTAGATTTTTCCCCAGCGATATAGAAGGGGATGCTCATATTGGTCGTATGGCAGTACGTAAATTATATCGTGGTCAGAATTTGGGATCAAAAATTATGCTTGCTGCGGAAAATGGAATCCGCCGCGATGGATTTAAAACATGTTCCTTATCGGCTCAAGTGCAAGCTAAACCATTTTATGAGTCTCTTGGATATGTGGCTGAAGGTGAAGAGTATCTAGATGAAGGCTGTCCACATGTGATGATGCGGAAACACTTATAATATTGCAGTTTAGTGTTATTAGAAATATAATCAAGATAAAGGTATGTATTGATTGCTATTCGCGGGAGGTATAACCATGAAACTTGCAGAAGCATTACAAGAACGAGCTGATTTAAATAAGAAAATTAGCGATTTGCGAGGTCGTTTGAATCAAAATAGTTTGGTACAAGAAGGGGAAAAGCCTAATGAAGACCCTACAGTGTTGATGCAAGAACTAGAAGCGGCAATTGCTAGACTTCAACAACTCATTAAAGATATTAATCTTACTAACTGTGCAACTATTGTTGAAGGTCGCTCTTTAACGCAAATTATAGCGGAAAAAGAAGGGGCAATTATGCGTCTATCTGCATATCGTGCATTAGCAGATAGTGCAAGTGCTATTAATTATCGTGCCCGTGGTTCGGAAATTAAAATGATAGCAACTGTAAATGTTAGGGAATTACAAAAAACAGCAGATATAATCTCTAAGGAGATTCGTATTTTAGATAATTTATTACAGTCTACCAATTGGACTGTTGACTTAATTGAGCATTAATTATGTGTTGGTAATCATAATGGGGTGGACACAAAGCCACGATTGCTTAATTCGTAAAAAGATGATATTCCATTACATGTACGGGGCGCTGAAGATATATATCGTGTAGGCCCTTATTGTGTATAAATGTATGGTTATTTTTCATAATGTATTACCATGTGTCAACTATTTTGATGAGGGTGGCGTTGGGGACAAAAAATGGATGCTTTCACAGTTTTACGGTGAAAGCATCCTTTTTTTATTATCCTGCTGTATATGGACTAAATCGTCCAGCAAATAAGTAAGATCCCATTTTACCGAGCTTAGCGGCGAAGATAGATCCAATGATACCTAGAATGATCATAATCCATGCATTTTCTGCGTTTACACCGTGGGCTATAGCCATATAGGATTGAATGCAGGAAATGATGAAGTAGATGATTGTTAAGTAAATTTTTTGCTTAGGATATTTAGCAGTTGCTGTTTTAAAGCGCAACTTACTGCCAATATATCCTGAAATACCTCCTAGAATTACGAGGACTGGTAGAATCATGGTTACTAATGTAACAACATGGAATAATGTGGCTGCAATAGATGGAATCAATAAAGCGATAATAGGTACGAAGAAAGAACCTGTTGTTCCAACGATTGGGAAATGTACGCAAATCGGATGTAAATGAAGATTTAACATCTTTTCGCGCTTAGGACTAAGACGACGTGGTTTATATTCCATCCAAACCGTAGGCGGAAAACCACATGCTGGACAAGGCTGATCCTTATACTTAGCATCTTCAATATATCCGCATACACGGCAGATAATCCAACCTGTGCCTTGCTCTTTTGATATTGTTTTGGCTGCGGTAGAACTTGTTTCTGCCGTAGCTGCTTGTTGTGCTGGTGTCATTATATAACCTCCTTACTTAAGAATTAATATATAGCTATATAATCACTATTCTTACTTTATTATAACATGGTCTTACATTAATATTTTTTATAAATAGAAAACATTGTAATTGAATGACATAAAAATAAAGAATTTATATCGCGTTGAGGTTATATATCTATATATTAAAAAATATGATAAGTAAAAAAGAAAGAGGTTTTTGTTCTACTAAAACTTTTTACTGCAAAAAAGAAACTCCTATCCAAAAGTGACTTTGGCCTGTCCTGAAAGGACAGAAATAGCCGGTGGAACTTTTGGGTAGGAGTTTCTTTTATACTAAATCATCAAAATCAAATGCTGCTGCTTTTGTATAGTTTGTAACTTTTGCTTCGAAGAAGTCGGTTTTCGTACTATTCAAATTAGAGAAGCTTTCAATCCATTCCATAGGATTTTCCTTGATTTCAGGATATAAATGAGGCAAGCCGATTGCTTCTAAACGGATATTCGCAAGGTATTTGATGTAGCGTTCGATAAGAACATTGTTAAGACCGAGGATTTTATCATCAGTGATGTATTGACCCCAAGCGATTTCATTCTCTGCACCTTGGCGAATCATGTCTGTAATTTTCGCTTCTAGTTCAGGTGTGAACAAGTCAGGGCGTTCACGGCGTAACTCGCGGATAATGTTTTGGAACAATACAAGGTGAGTTACTTCGTCGCGGTTGATGTATTTGAAGATTGTAGAGGTAGCTGTCATTTTACCTTGGCGTGCCAATGTGTAGAAGAAGCTAAAACCAGAGTAGAAATAAATACCTTCTAATATATAGTTTGCAATGATTGTATGAATAAGATTTGCTTCGCTAGGATCGTCGCTAAAACGTTGGTATGCATCGGCGATGAAACGGTTACGTTCAAGCAATGTTTTATCTGTACGCCATTCGTCGTAGATTTTGTCACGTGTAATAGGATTTGTTACAGTGTCCAAAATGTAGGAATAACTTTGAGCGTGTATTTCTTCTTGGAATGCTTGGATATTCAATAAAGATGCCACTTCAGATGCTGTAATATAGCGGCTTAAGTTAGGCAAGTTTTCAGATTGAATGGAATCAAGGAAGTTCAAGAACGCAATGATTTTGTCAAATGCACGGCGTTCGTAATCTGTTAAGTATGGGAATTGCTTAACATCTTCGTTCAAGGAAATCTCTTCTGGAATCCAGAAGTTGTTAAGCATTGTACGGTACATTTGGTTAGCCCAGTCGTACTTGATACGGTTCCATTCGCGAAGGTTTGTGGTGTTGCCGCCAATCATAGCTTGCGTGCCACGTTCACCATGTTCGTTGAAAATCAGTTTTTTATCCATAGTAGGACTCCTTTATACAACGATGCGACCTATACTGTTATAGGTCGTCATCAGATTTATAGTATTGGTAAAAGTATCTTTATCTTTCCCGAGTTTAGTGTTCTCTAATTACAGAGTATTATAGTTTTTGTGAAATATAGCAATGATATTTTTAATTATTAAGAAGAGCAGCTAGTGCATTCATCCATTTCAAGGGATTGATTACGAATGTAGTAGATTGTTTTAATCCCTTGTTTGTATGCCTCAACATAAAGGTCGAGAATTTCTTTTGCTTTCATTTGAGGTGTGATATACAAGTTGAAAGATTGTGCTTGGTCAATATGACGTTGACGTACGCCACAAGCTTTGATGGACCATTGTTGGTCGATTGTATGCGCCTCTTTGTAGAGCCAGAAAGTTTTATCGTTCAAATCTGGTGCAGTTTTTGGAGTGAAAGAACCTTTCTTCTCTTCGATGAAGAATTTTTTAAAGATAGGGTCGATACCAGCCGTTGTGTTCGCAATATTGGAAGTAGAACCTGTAGGAGCTACGGCCATCAAGTAACCATTGCGGATGCCGTATTTTGCAACGTTGGCTGCCAATTGTTTCCAACGATCGGATGTGTAGCCACGACGTGTGAAGTATTCACCAGTTTCCCATTCGGAACCTTTGAATGCAGGGTATGCACCTTTTTCTTTCGCCAATTCCATGGAAGCTTTGATGGAATAGTACGCGATGTTTTCGAACAACTTATCCGCTACCTCGATATGTTCATCAGACTCCCATTGGATATTGTGGTTTACAAGGTAGTGGTGGTAACCAGAAGTACCAAGACCAATAGCACGGTATTTATCAGATGTCATACGAGATTCTGGTACTGGTGCTTGGTTAATGGAAATAACATTGTCCAACATGCGAATTTGAAGAGCAATGTTTTCTTCTAATTCTTCGTCCGTAATGCGACCAAGACTGATGGAATTCAAGTTACATGTAACCATGTCACCTGTATTGGTTTTCGTAGTGATAGTACCATCTTCGTTGATGATTTCTTCTACAAGGTTTGTGAAGCCAACGTTTTGTGCGATTTCGTGGCATAAGTTGGATGCGTAAATCATACCTGCATGTTTGTTAGGGTTTGCAGCATTTACAGTGTCGCGGAAGAAGATGAATGGAGTACCTGTTTCAACAGCAGAGCGCATGATTTTTTTCATCATGTCTAGTGCTGGTACTTTGATGCCATGTAAGTTAGGATCTTGTTCACATTCAAGATAACGTTTTGTGAACTCTTTATTATCATCAGTATCGTAGTAGTCCTCTAAGGCGTAGCCTTTCACAGTCAAGACTTCGTGAGGGTCGAAGAGGGTGAAGTTTTCACGTGCCAATAGGCGTTCCATAAAGATATTTGGAATGGAGATGGCTGGGAAGATATCATGTGCTTTACGACGATCATCACCATTATTGGTACGAAGCTCTACGAATTCGTAGAAGTCCTTGTGCCAAATATCAAGTGTTACTGTAGCGCCGCCTTTACGCTTACCTAATTGATCAACAGCAACGGCAGTATCATTGTACAAGCGGATCCAAGGAATAACGCCACCAGAGGAGTTTTTGAAACCGCGGATATCGGAGTTCAATGCACGAACTTTGCCAAGGTAGATGCCAAGAGCACCACCGTGTTTAGATACGCGGGAGAATTTGCTGTTTACATCGTAAATAGACCATAAATTATCATCTACACCAGAGATAAAGCAAGAGGATAGTTGATGGAATGGTGTACCTGCATTTGCTAATGTAGGTGTAGCAGTTGTCATCTTTAATTGGCTCATTAAGTCGTAGAATTTTTTAGCGTATTTTACTTTGTTTTCGCCTTCTACTAATGCCAAGTGCATAGCGATAGCCATGAAACGTTCTTGTGGCAATTCATAGATTTCTTTATTAAAACCTTTTACCAAGTAACGGTCCGCTAACAATTTAAGACCTTCGTAGTTAAAGAGGTAGTCTCGTTTAGGTTTGATATAATCGCCCAATTCTTGAAGTTCTTCAGGTGTATATTCTGTAACGAAGAAGTCTGCGTATTTCTTCTCTTCTACAAGCATATGTACAAGATTTGGGAAGTTGCCGTAGCCGAAAGCTTTATAACGGCGAGTGATAGCAGCTTCCTTATAGAGATCGAACAAGAAAAGGCGGGCTGCTACGAACTGCCAATCTTGGTTCATTTTATTAACTTGGTTACCAAAACCGTCGTCTTTTTTAGAGATAACTTTTTCGATAGCTGTTTGTACTAAAGTTTTTTGAATTTCTTTAGTCGTCATACCATCAACGAATTGTAATTTCGCATCCATTTCCAATTCTAGTGGATCACAAGAATCTAACCCCAAGCATGCGAAGGCAATCATTCGTTTAGTTTTCTCTACGGATAGCGGTTCAAAATGGCCATCCCGTTTCTTGATCATAATCTCCATTATGGTTCCCCTTACATTGTAAATCTATGTAAAATCATTTGTAGAGCTAGCGTAACTCATATATAATCCCTTACGCTATATCTAATCAGAAAAATAAGAAAACTACTATATATTGTAGTTTTCTTATTTGCTAAATACATTATGTAATGATTATAGCGAAAAAAATCTATATATTCAATATTGACTTTTTTAAATTTATAAATGTAGTTAAATTAATTTTATCGATATAGTTGTAAATACTTGAAAGTACTTTCATTCTCTATAATATTGTGATTTATTTTATTAAAAGACTACCTTACATGTCCTATAATAAATATATACTAATAAGGAGGTAAGACATGAAGTCTATCGTTATATATTCATCCCTTACGGGCAATACTAAACAAGTAGCAGAGGCTATTACTACCGTACTGCCAGCGGGTACACCGTGCGTATCCATGAAAGAATTGCCATCAGATATAGCATCCTATGATCTTGTATTTGCGGGATTTTGGGTAGATAAGGGAACGGCTAATAAAGAGGCCCGCGATGTACTGGGTACATTGCATAATCCGCACATTGCTTTGTTTGCAACGGCTGGCGTGCCTCCACAAATGGAGCATGCTAAGCAAAGTCTTGTTAATGCAGCAGCATGCTTGCCAGAAGGAGTGGTGCCTGTAGATACTTTCATTTGCCAAGGTAAGGTTGACCCTAAGGTTATAGAAATGATGTATAAAATGTTCCCAAAGGGACACAGTCATGGTCAATCGGCCGACCGCGATGCACGTCATAAACAAGCGGCTGTTCATCCAAACGAGGATGACGGTAAGGCAGCCCGTCAATTTGCTAAGCATGTCTTAGATATAATTTAAAACGATAAACAGCAGTGCTACACAAGAGTACTGCTGTTTTTTTCTTTTGAGGCCATAACGTATTGACGAACGTTTTTACGTACATTACGATAAAGATATACTGATGTAAAGAAAAGAGGTCGTATATATGGAATTCTCGTACTTTTTACCTGTAAATATTCAATTTGGTTGGAATAAAGTAGATAGTGTTGCTGAATTTGCTGCACCGTACGGCAAGAAAGCACTCATTGTAACCGGTCGCAGTAGTGCGAAAAAATCTGGTTTATATGACCGCGTTGTGGCTAAGCTTGATGCGGCTCATATTGACCATGTTCTCTTTGATCAAGTAGATGCCAATCCGTTGACTACAACTGCTTTAGACGGTGCTGCTTTAGCTAAATCTGAAAGCTGCGATATGGTTATTGCTATTGGCGGCGGTTCCATTATGGACTGCGCAAAGGGCATTGCTTTTATGGCTGTGAATGACGGCGACATTAATGACTATATCTTTAACCGCAAAACGAGTGATAACGCATTACCTCTTATAGTAATTCCTACTACTTGTGGCACAGGCTCTGAAGGTAATGGTTTCGGTGTTCTTACAAATCCTGAAACAGGAGATAAGAAATCGTTGCGCTGTAATGCCATCGTTCCTAAGGTATCCATCGTAGATCCAGCTGTAATGGGAACTATGCCTCCTCATGTGTTAGCATCTGTTGGTTTTGATGCACTATGCCATAACCTTGAGGCCTATACTTCTAAAACAGCGCAACCTTTCACCGATGCACTAGCTCATTATGCCGTAACATTACTAGCACAATATCTAGTACCACTATATAAACATGTGAAAGCTATTGCGAATGGTCAACAACCTGTACTTAATGAAAAACAATTAACAAAAGCATGGGAGTCCGTTACATTGGCCAGTACTATTGGAGGCATGGTTATTAACACGGCAGGCGTTACACTAGGTCATGGTATGGAACACCCTGCTAGTGGCCTTAAAGATATTACACATGGCGTGGGCCTTGCCGTTATCGAGCCCGTTGTAGTGGAATACACATGGAGTGCTAACCCTGAAAAATTTAATGCATTGGCACGAATATTCAACCATGGTGACGGTTCTGAACTCGGTGAAGCATTACGCCTTATGGTACACGAATTAGACCTTACTACAAACCTTACAGAGTTAGGATTTACCAAAAAGAATATTCCGTGGCTTGTAGATAATGTATACGTAGTAGCTGCAGGAAATATTGCTAATACAGTGGCTGAAGTAAGTCGTAACGATATAGAAGTATTGTATAAGAAAATGTTGTAGTCACAGAAATATAGGGAGAGAGCTTTGGTTCGCATATTTTATGGCCTATTAACTGCATATATAATTATGCTATTTATTGTGGCAATGCTATTTAATATAGCACCTATAACATATATTGTATTTGGCGTAGCAATAGTATTGATTTTAGTACTACAATATGACTGGTTTAAGAAACATGCTTTATCTGAAAAAACACATATTAAATTGATTTGCTGCATATTTATTATATTCAATTTATGTTTAGCTGGACTTGTTGCGGATTGGCTTAAGTACGATACTCAAACGACTCTTGAACAAACCGATGGATTTGAGTTTAGTACTATGGACTGGAAACGAGGTTGGCCAAATGATGACGAGTTGCCGGAAGGGCTAAAGCGTCCTAAGAACCTTCCTGAAGGTATTTCAAGGGCCTCTGCATCTGGTGATAGCTTAGCTTGGGCAAATGCATATCCTACAAGATATACCGTATTAGAAGGAAATTCTACAGTTATTGCACAGTATGAAGAGATTGCTAAGAAACACGCTGTGTATCAAGCGCAAATTGATAAGGATGGTATGTTACGTGATTTAAATACAGGAGAACGAATACCATCTATCTCTCACCCTAGTGAATATAATATTATCGAAAGTATACATGAAGAACCAATAGACCTACCTAAACGAGATTTTATTGAGTGGTTACGCTTTGCACCAAGAAAAGAAACAAAAACAGTGGTAAATCAGACAACCAGTTCTGTTAGTAATCATAGATTATATGTCTTTGTTGATGATGGAAATACTAAAAGACCTCATTTCGTAGAACTTTTGATTAGTAATGATGGGACACGGGCTGTGTTTTATCAATCTAAGTAATTGGTATTGTTGTGGAGAATGTAAATGCGACAGTGTGCAATGTATCTAAAGGCATTATTTTGGGGCGCTCCTTATAGAAAGAGTATATGGTTTTTTATAACTCTTTGGGTACTAACATTTTTCTTATCGGATTATATCTCATACTCTGGGTTGTACTATCTGATTTTATTAATAGCTACGATTGTATTATTACTTGAAAAATGTAGCGTAATTGATAGTAAGAAAACCGTACGTAAAAGATTTTTAACATATTTTTATGTAATCTTTTTTCTATGTATGCTTCCTACATTAGCTGTTACTTTAGTATTTTCTGCTGTAGGGATATCCCATTATGATACACAACGATGGCACTCTACATGGCCTTCATCTAAGGCAGGGTATATTCCGACTCCATTACAAACACCTAAGTCTTTACCGGAGAGTTTGAAAGTGATTTCTTCTGCTGAAGTAATTGGTATAGGTGGAAATCAAAGCTGTTTAGTATTAGATGGTGATAAAGCTACGATTTCAAGGTATGAGGAAATTGTTAAATCTAATGCTTGGTATTCATTTATAAATGGCAGGGACAAAGATATTACAGTTGAAGTACTTAATTCGTTTACATATCCAAAAGATAAAAATGTATTATTTAGTGATGTAAGCAATTATTATGAGATTATTACAATTCGACGACAAAATTGGAAATTATTTCCCTGGTTAATTGATGGTAGACAGAATGTCGGTGATAATCCTAATGAAGATTACTATTATAGTACACGGATATCGGCTGAGAAATATATAGTATATGTTGTTTACCATAACTTTGATCAAGACCAGCCGAGAGTCATTTACTTTATGTTTAATCCTGAGCGAACACGGATGATTACTATAGATATAGACTTTTATCATTAGATTTTGCCAGAGTATATAATTTGGAACAATACTTGAACATATTAAAATATATTCAAGTATTGTAATTGACAATTTTAAAACATATCTTTATAATGGGTTTTGTTAAGAGACTCGGATGTGATTAATTATCCCAGCCCCTAGGGCTGGGGTTTATTTATTAGTCTCTAGTAGTTTTATTGGTAGAGAGGTGTTTTTATGGCAGACCAAAGTAATAAAAATGTTGATGCCTTAGCGCAAGAGATTACCTTGAAAAGTCGAGGGCAAGGTAAATTACGTCAATTTATTTTATGGATGGGTGCACTCATTATCGGTGCTGTTTTAGGATGGCAACATATTCCTGTTCTTAATGACTTATTTAATTTCATTGCTGCAGTGTTTACGCATTTATTCCAATTTATTGCAATACCTACTGTATCACTAGCAGTTATTACTACATTATCCATGTTGGGGGCAAAAAAAGATACAGGCCGTATCTTTGGTCATGCTGTAACTTATACATTGTTAACAACAATTTGTGCAGCCGCTGTTGGTCTTGGTTTATTCCTCTGGATTGCGCCAGGTAACTTACCACTTGATGTAATCGGTGCTGGTGCAGCGCAAGTACCTGAAAAATTAGGTCACGTAACATATTATGATCATTTCTTATCCGTTATTCCTAACAATATTTTGAAACCGTATTTAGAAGGTAACGTATTGTCCGTTATGTTCATTTCTGCTTCTGTTGGTTTAGCCTTTGCATTCATGCCTCGTACAGAAGGCCGCGAAGCAGTATTGAAAGTGTTATTCGGTTTACAAGAATTACTATTCACATTGATTAGAGGCCTACTTTACGTTTTACCAATCGGTATCCTTGCTTTCGCAGGCCAATTATCTGCACAAATTGAAGCAGGCGTAATTGTTGGTGCTTTAGGTAAATACACAGCTGTTGTAATCGGCGGCAACTTGATTCAATTCTTTATCGTAATTCCATTGTTCTTGTTGTTCCGTGGTTTAAACCCTATAGATGTATTCCGTAAAATGTCTCCAGCCGTTGCTGTTGCATTGTTCACAAAATCTTCTGCAGCTACATTGCCTGTAACATTAGCATCTGCAGAAGACAATTTGAAAGCACATCCTTCTGTAGCGCGTTTTGTATTACCAATTTGTACAACAATTAACATGAATGGTTGTGCAGCTTTCATCCTTGTTACATCCTTGTTCGTAATGCAAAATGCAGGTATTGAATTAACAGCGGGTACTATGGTAGCTTGGCTATTCATCGCTGTTCTTGCAGCCATCGGTAATGCAGGGGTTCCAATGGGTTGTTATTTCTTAACATTATCCTTGATGAGCTCTATTGGTGCACCAATCGGTTTACTTGGTATTATCTTACCAATCTATACAATTATCGACATGATTGAAACGGCCGAAAACGTTTGGTCCGATGCATCTGTATGTGCTATGGTTGATAATGATTTGAAAGGTACATTAGACGATCCTGACTCTCATGATGACATGCCTCAATTCCAAGGTGCGTAGACTGTACTTAATAAAAGCATAATATATATAAATAGGTTACCTCTTGTATGTGAGGTAACCTATTTTTATCTTAAAATAATAAATTATAAATTGTGCCATTTGTACTATTTTCTGGAAAACTATTATTGGTATAATTAAGAAAAGGGGGATGACTATGGATAGACAATTAAGTGCATATTTAAATGGACGAGAACCACAAGTGACCACAGATATTGATGTTATAACGGCAGCGGTAGCAGTGCCATTGCTTGCAATTGATGGTGAGGATCACGTCCTATTTACGGTGCGTAGTCAGACCTTACGTAGACAGCCTGGTGAAATTAGTTTTCCTGGTGGCCATTGTGAAAGTTCCGATAAAACCGGAGCTGATGCGGCTATTCGTGAGTGCTCGGAAGAATTAGGAATAGATACGGATCAAATTGAATTATTAGGCTCCTTAGATTGTTTAGTATCTGCTATAGGTGTTAAACTGCATGCTGTAGTTGTACGTTTACATACCAATGAATTTACTCCTAATCCTGATGAGGTAGGTGAAATCTTTACGGTGCCACTTGCGTATTTACTTACTATGGAACCTACCGTGGGGCACTTAGATATCGGTACTAAACCACTGCGAGATTTTCCATTTCATTTATTAGAAGGATACCAAATAGACTGGAAAATTCGGCAGAATTATTCTGTTTATTTTTATCCATATAAGCAATATACGATATGGGGATTAACAGGTCGAGTACTCAAAAATTTCTTGGATTTATATCGACAAGGTAAGACTATAAACAATGAAAGATAATGAAATAACTTCATTTGATAAAGAATTGAATAAGTTCCTTCAACCTAAGTGTTAATACATAGTGGCCTTGGCAGATGTTATGAAATTATAAATATATACAAGAAATGCCCAGTTTTAAACTGGGCATTTTGTCATATATGTATTGAATTAATGTTGTACGTTTCGTATATCATCTAAGATGTGTTCAAAATCTAAGTGATTTTGTTGTAATACATCTTCAGGTTTGTATCGGTCGTAGAACTGTTTGGAAATACCATAGTTTAAGACCTTCATGGACGTTTTTCCATAATAGCTAGCAATTTTTTGACCATAGCCACCTTCGAGTTCGCCGTCCTCTAAGGTGATGACGATATGGTGGTCCTTTGTTAATTCATTCAATGTATCGGTGTCCAAACTAGAAATGCAAAGTGGTTTTATGATGGTTGGTGAGATATGTGTTGTCTCACGTATTGCATGACTTAGTTCGACAGCCTTATGGTAGAAATTACCGATACCTATGATTGCAATTGTATTACCAGATTGAGTTACGGCATACGATGTTACAGGCTTATCTATTGTATCGGATTGAGCTGTATCGTTGATTGGTACTCCTACCGGAATACGGATGGCGATAGGATGATTGTGATCTTCTAATCCATAACGAATGGAAGATTCTAATTCCTCTACCGTTGTAGGTGCTAGGTACATGAGATTTGGCATGTTACCGAGCATGGAAATATCGTTGAACCCAAGGTGTGTCATATCCTTGTTACCATAAATGGATGCGCGGTATACGAGGATTAGTGCATTGCTATTGTTAATACATAGGTCATTTATGATTTGATCATAGGCGCGTTGTAAAAATGTACTGTAAATCGGTAAAATTGGCGTGCCCCCGTTGTGTGCAATGCCAGCAAGTAATGTCGTGGCATGCTCTTCCGCAATGCCTACGTCGATGTATTGAGCTCCTAATTTTTCTCGTATATCCTTAGTCAAGCAGAATCCGCCAGGCGTAGCAGCTGTGACGATGCAGGCCGCTTTGTTTTGATCTAGTGTTTCAATAAGTTGCTTTGCCACAATAGACTCATAGCTATTAGTATAGCGTTTCTTTGTTTCTCCTGTGTCGATATCAAAACCAGATGGATTGTGAAAGCCTTCGGGATTTGCAATGGCCTTGTCGTAACCGTGGCCTTTTGTCGTATGGATGTGGAGCACTGTCGGCGTTGTCTCGTCTTTACAGTTTTTTAAAGCATGGATTAGGGACTCTAGCGAATTGCCATCGTCGACGTAACGATATGAAAAGCCTAGAGCTTTGAAAAGATTATTCGGGCTTTCACCATGAGTATCTCGCAATTGTTGAAGATGGCTATACAAGCCACCGTGATTTTCCGCAATAGATTGTTCGTTGTCATTGATGATAATCAAACATTGAGATGACATGGTAGCCAAATGATTCAATGCTTCATAAGCTTCTCCACCGGATAGTGCGCCGTCGCCAATCATAGTGACGATTGGTTGCGTTTTATGTTGTAAATCACGGCCAATCATGAGACCAGCGGTTAAACTAAGGCTTGTCGATGCGTGGCCTAAATGAAACGGGTCGTGAGTGCTTTCATCAGGATTACTATAGCCTGATACGGTGTGGAATTGATTTTCATCTATAAAACCCTGATGACGGCCCGTTAAAATTTTATGGGCATAACTTTGGTGGGAAATATCGAATACGAACTGTGCATTATCGGTTCCAAACACATGATGCAAGGCAACAATGATGTCCGTAGCACCTAACGAAGAACCAATGTGACCGCCAATATGTGATGTTCTATGGATGATTAAATTGCGTATATGTTGTGCGATGACCTCGAGTTCTGCTATAGAGCAGTCGCGCAAATCGCTAGGAATTTGAATGTTTGTCAGTTCCATAGGTCTCCTACATAATCCATACTAATGGATAAATCAATTACAGTTAATGAAATATATAACTCATTAATAGCTATTATAACATTATAGAGTAAAATTATTTATAAATAAAAAGCCAATTCGATATATTTAGATATATAAATAAGTAATAGCTAACCATATTAATTAACTATTATTCCAGTAGGAATTAAAATGCTATACTGTGAACATATCACTCGTAATTGATGCGTTATGATTATCGTATTTTACTATATAGGAGGTCCTGTATGAATAAATTATTTGCCTTTGCTGCAACGGCTGTATTAGGTGCAGCATTATTGATTAGTGGATGTGGGTCATCTACGAATAATGAAAGTTCTAGTAGTTCTAAGCCTGAAGTTTTAAAGGTGGCTGCAAACCCTGTGCCTCATGCCGAAATATTAGAACAAGTTAAACCTATTTTGGCTAAGGAAGGTGTAGATTTACAAATTATTGAATTTACAGACTATATTCAACCAAATATGGCATTGTCTAGTCATGAAGTAGATGCGAACTTCTTTGCAAACGTACCTTACCAAAATAACTATAATAAAGATCATGGTACGAATTTCGTAAGCTTTGCACCTGTTCATATCGAACCATTGGCTATTTACTCTCAAAAAATTAAAGACTTGAAAGATTTACCGAATGGGGCGAAGGTGGCTATTCCATCTGACCCAACAAATAGCGCACGAGCACTTCTCTTGTTGCAAAGCGCAGGTCTTGTGACTTTGAAAGACCCAACTGGTTTGACAAACACACCGTTTAACATAACTAGCAACCCTAAAAATATCCAAATTACAGAATTAGAAGCGGCTCAAATTCCTCGTTCTATTCAAGATTTGGATGCAGCAGTTATCAATGCGAACTATGCATTGCCAGCTGGTCTTAATCCTACAAAAGATGGCTTATTCGTAGAAAAAGCAGATTCTCCATATGCAAACCTTCTTTCTGTAAATCCTGGTGATGAAAATAAACCAGCTATTCAAAAATTAGCGAAAGCATTACAATCTCCAGAAATTAAGAAGTTCATTGAAGAACATTATAATGGTGCGATTATTCCAGCATTCTAATTGATTAATTACCTACTCGTGCATGGTGTGTTGTAATATACCTTTTCAAGATATAACTCTAACTCTATATGTAAAGTGACTGTTATGAAATAGTCTCTTATTACTAAAAATAGCTATTAGTTGATTGTGTATCAAATCAACTAATAGCTATTTTTGTATATTTCTCAAGAAAAAGCCTTTATTTTATTAAACATCAATAGGTTTGATATATTTTTTTCTGTATGAATGGGGAGATATCAGAGGGGATAACCTTTTTGGCAATAAATTTATTTCTATAGTGAAAGCTAACAAACCTCACATTACTAGATATGAGTTTTGTGTTATACTTTTATATAGAATAATATCGAATTAATAGAAGGTTAGTTGGCACATTAGTTGCGGACTAGAAATTAGAATGAAAGATAAGTCAGTATTACCTATAGAGGAACAATTAAATAGATTTCTGCAACCGAAATGCCTGATCCCAGGTGGTTTAGGCTTGTGGGAAGTATATTTCCGCAAGATTTGTACGGCGTGGGGCGAGATTAGTGGTGACATTAGACCACAGCATATCATATTTTCTGCCGATAATGGTTGTAATATGGAAGGCTATGTAGGTTATAACTATGAGGTAACGCAGAAACAATCCCGTAATATGCTCTTAGGTCGCTCATCAGCAACACAGTTTTGTAACTTTAATAACATTCCCTATGAGGTTGTAGATGTAGGCATTGCTTCAGATGACGGCATTGGTGTCAATCGTAAAGTAGCGAAGGGGACAAAGAATATTTTGAACCATCCTGCTATGACAGAGGATGAATTTTATCGTGCCTTTCAAGCTGGATATGAACGAGTTGAACATTATGTGGCAAAAGGGATAAATCTATTTTCCTTTGGTGAGATGGGGCTCGGGAATACGACAACCTCTGCTTGTGTGTTATCTGCATTAACTGGTGCAGATCCAACTGAAACAGTAGGACCCGGTTCTTGGCCTGACAAACCAGATTTGATGAAACGAAAAATAGATTTTGTCCGTGCTGTACTAGATAAACATAAGACTCGTATCGTTTCTAACAGTGAAGCTGAACGAGTTCGTAAAATAGTAGCCCATGTAGGGGGCTTTGATATAGCTGCTATTCTTGGAGCTATGCTAGCTTGTGTTAAGTTTAAAAAGCCCTTCGTCATTGATGGCTTTATTACATCGGTAGCGGCGGCTTGTGCGGTACATATAAATGATTGTGTTAAGGACTATGCATTGCCATCTCATAACTCTCGAGAAAAAGGCACAGAGCTAGCTTTATCAGAGGTAGATATTACACAAGACATGGTTCCTATTCAAGCCCACATGTCGATGGGGGAAGGGACAGGAGCTATCTTAATGGTTCAAATGTTGAAAACGACACAGTATATGTTTGTAAACGTAGGGACCTTTGCAGATTTGATGAAATTATAAGGAGGATGAATGCAAATAAATAAATACTTTGATATACATTTTGAGCGAGCTGATGATGCAACTATCGCTAAAAGACTGATAGGTGGTGCTAAGATTAAGGGACCTGCTTTGGTTATCCTGATCCTCTCCATGTTTATTGCCTCTATTGGGTTGAATATGAATAGTACGGCAGTTGTTATTGGTGCTATGCTTATATCGCCGTTGATGGGACCTATTTTAGCAACTGGTTTTGGCTTCGCTACGCTTAATTTTACAGTTGTAAAAAGTGCTATTTTAAGATTGTCCTTACAGATTACGATTGCGGTTTTGGCATCTGCTTTATATTTTTATATTTCTCCCGTTCAGACGGCTACATCTGAACTATTAGCGCGTACAGAACCGAATATTTTTGATGTATTCATTGCTATATTTGGTGGGTTAGCTGGGATTATTGGGCAAACGCGTAAGACTTTAGATAATGTTATACCAGGTGTTGCGATTGCAACTGCACTTATGCCACCACTGTGTACGGCAGGATATGGACTTGCTAATGGAAATTGGCACTATTTCTTTGGGGCTAGCTATTTATTCTTTATAAATGCATTCTTCATCTTCTTTGCATCTTTTATTGTTTTAAAGGGTGTATATAGTTTGCCATTCCATAAACAAGCAGAAGAGGTTAATCGTCGTAACCAGTTAATATTTCTCGTGATTGGTCTTATTATGGCTATACCAAGTATTTATGCAGGCTATGATATGACCATCAAGTATTCTGAGTCAAATCATATGGAGCAGTTTATTAAGAATGATATTAATCAAGAGGGACGTCGACAAGTGATTGATTATTCATTGGATCAAACGAATAAGCTAGTAGACATAGTAGTTATAGGAGCTCCTGTGACTTCAGAGGAGCGAGCTCAGTTGGATGATAAGTTACAGAAAGATGAGTACTTGCAACCTTATACATTACGATTTGTTAATAGCGTAGATGAGCAAAAATCTGCTGTGGATAAGACGAACTTGAATAAATCTTCAGAGAGTCTTGAAACATATAAAAACTTGAGTAATCTGTACCAGCCGACTTATCAATTAGTAAGTGAAACTATAAATACTATGAAAACGACAGAAGCTGAAGCAAAGGCGTTATTCCCGTTTGTAAGCAGAGTGGAAGGCATGCCTTTGATAGATAATTTAGAACAGCCTAAAGCGAATCGCTATATGGTGATTATCCATACCACGTCCACTGTATCTGATGCAGATTTGGAACGAATAAAAGCTTGGTTAGAGGCTAAATTATCAGCACCTGTAACTATTTCTGTGGAGCAAACAACGTCAACTTTATAAGTTGATTTTTGGATTTTGATTAGATTGTTTATTATATAGAGCGATATTTATAACGGTACTAAGTTTGATTGTACCTATTAGGTATATTACCTAGTAGTACGGGGAATCATCTTAGTACCGTTTTTATGTACTTGGCATAGCTAAATGTAATTACTCTTATCTTGCTATAGTTTAAAGTTATATCCATGGATATATAAAAACTATTATACGAGTAGGATTTAAATTGCTATACTAACCACATCGAAATTATTAAATAATTAAATGTAGATACAGTGTAAGAATATATAGATTTATTAACATATCTACGTGTGTTGTATACGCATGAGTCCTCGTCAATAGATGTAGGTGTTCATCGTAGATAGGAGGATTACATGAAAAAATGGTTAGCATTAGCAGCGACGGCCGTACTAGGCGCGTCCTTATTGATTAGTGGTTGTGGTTCTTCCACAAATGACGCAAGTTCCAGCAGTGCTGGTAGTTCTAAAGCAGAGGTGTTAAAAGTGGCAGCAAACCCTGTACCTCATGCTGAGATCTTAAATCAAATTAAACCTTTATTGGCTAAGGAAGGTGTAGATCTTCAAATCATTGAATTTACAGACTACATTCAACCAAACATGGCATTATCTAGCCATGAAGTAGATGCAAACTTCTTTGCTAACGTGCCATACCAAAATAACTTTAACAGAGATCATGGCACAAACTTCGTAAGCTTTGCACCAGTTCACATCGAACCATTGGCTATTTACTCTCAAAAAATTAAAGATTTGAAAGATTTGCCTAATGGCGCAAAAGTAGCGATTCCATCTGACCCGACAAACAGTGCTCGTGCACTTCTCTTGTTGCAAAGTGCAGGTCTTGTCACATTGAAAGACCCAACTGGTTTGACTAACACACCGTTTGATGTGACTAGCAACCCTAAAAACATTCAAATTACAGAGTTGGAAGCAGCTCAAATTCCTCGTTCCATTCAAGACTTAGATGCAGCTGTAATCAATGCTAACTATGCATTGCCAGCAGGTCTTAATCCTACAAAAGATGGCTTATTCGTAGAAAAAGCGGATTCTCCATATGCAAATCTTCTT
>OKER01000175.1_pt1 | contig 18171 bp, 22 predicted proteins | sample 1610031 | NCBI WGS metagenome assembly OKER01 (sample SAMN04436611, study PRJEB24849) | human gut metagenome | biome: human gut; feature: NICU; material: stool | host: Homo sapiens | place: USA: Saint Louis, MO | collected 2009-12-31
GGTATTTTCTTGTTTCACAGGGGATCTGGTCTTTCGGAAATAAGTGTTCCAATTCTTTTCTGTGCAGTCCTGCCTGAAGACAGACCCCCTTTCCCCTCCGGCGGACAAGCCGATATCCATTTTCTTCACAGAATTCAGCTGCCTCTTTCATATAATTGTGTACACTCCGCTCGGAAATCTCCAGCATCCCTGCAATTCTTTCATAGGTGATAAATTCATCATCCTGATGAATCAGCACTCTCATTATTTTTGATGCAGTCTTGGAAAGCATAGGAACTCCTTTTATTATTATTTATTGATATATATTATTTATTATTATTTTAGACTTTCCTATGATTTCTGTCAACGCTCACTTAAAGACATCCCTTCCACTATCAGTAAAAGGCGCTGAAAAAGGCCAGAAAATATCCTGTATTTTCTGGCCTTCCCATATCACTTTTCTGTTATTCTGTCGGTTTCAGGTTTTTCAGTGAAATATCCAGGATTGGAGCCGAATGGGTCAAAGCCCCGGAAGATACGAAATCCACTCCGATCTCCCTGATCTTTTTTAACCGTTCCTTCGTCACGTTGCCGGAACACTCGGTGAGAGCACGGCTTCCGATAATTTCAACCGCCTCTTTCATCATTTCATCTGACATATTATCCAGCATAATAATATCCGCACCTGCCTCCAGAGCGTCATTTACCATGGCAAGATTTTCAGTCTCCACCTCAATCTTCCGCACAAAAGGAGCATAGGCTCTTGCCGCATAGACTGCCTCCCGGACTCCTCCGGCTGCACCGATATGGTTGTCTTTCAGCATAACCCCGTCGGAAAGATTATAACGGTGATTCTTGCCGCCTCCGACTGTTACCGCATATTTCTCAAACGGACGCATATTTGGCGTTGTCTTTCTCGTATCCAGAAGCTGTGTAGAGGAACCTTCTAATTCTTTTACAAGGGAATTGGTAAATGTTGCGATCCCGCTCATTCTCTGAAGGTAGTTAAGGGCCGTCCTCTCTCCTGACAGCAGGACACGGATATCTCCCCTGAGAACTCCCATAAGCTGTCCGGCTTTGATTTCGTCTCCGTCGCTCAGCTCTGTCTCAAAGGTTACATTTTCATCCAGCAGGGTAAACACACGGTGGAACACTTCCAAACCCGCGACAATCCCGTCTTCTTTACAAATCAGTTCAACCTGTCCCTGTCTCGGCTTCGGCATGACAGCGTTGGTGCTGACATCCTCTCCGGTGATGTCCTCTTTTAATGCGTTCAGCAGATACTCATCAATGTTTACCGCCATTGTTACACCATTTATCATAGAAATCCCCATCCTTTCTTTTGATCTCTTCCAGTACAAGGTGTTTGTTCTCCTCCTGTATACCGGAAATATCATGATACTGTGCTAAATCAACCTGACACTCTGAAGGTTTTTTCGGCGACTTTGCAATATCTTCTGCAGACTCCAGGGCAAAAACAAGAGATTCCAGCAGAGAATTGCTCGCCAGCCGGTTCTTTCCGTGAACTCCGTTGCAGCTGGCCTCTCCCACTGCGTATAAATCCTCCATGGAAGTACGACTGCTTAAATCCACCTTAATCCCTCCCATAAAATAATGCTGTGCGGGAGTCACCGGAATCCATTCCTTCGTCATGTCATATCCCTCTTCCAGACACTGCTTATAAATATTAGGAAATCTTTTTCTGATCCGATCCCCGTCCAGATGAGTCACAGACAGCCGCACATAATCGGTTCCGTCTTTCTCCATCTGTTCACGTATAGCTGCAGTCACAATATCCCTGGGCAGCAGTTCATCTACAAACCGTTCCCCGTCTTTATTGAATAAATAGGCTCCTTCTCCTCTGACAGACTCCGAAATCAAAAAACTCCTTCCCGGCTTGTCCGAATAAAAAGTCGTCGGATGTATCTGTATGTAATTGATATTCTGTATCTCCACGTTATGGCGAAGGCAGATAGCCAATCCGTCTGCGGTGAGATGCCTGTAATTGGTGGAGTGTTTAAACAGACCTCCCATGCCTCCCGTTGCGAGTACAGTCTTCCCTGCATAAATACAGTCCACATCTCCTTCGGGTGTCACATAGACAACTCCCCGGCAGGCTCCTTTTTCCTCGATCAGATCGATCATTGTAGAATGGGTCAGGATCTCAATGTTATCCCTCCGTTTCACTTCCTCATAGAGCTTGCCGGTAATTTCTTTCCCTGTCACATCATCGTGATGAAGAATCCGGAATATGGAGTGTCCCCCTTCCCGGGTATATTCTGTCTCTCCATCTCTCTGATCAAACTGAACACCGAATCCGATAAGGTCATCGATAATTTCCCTGGAACGGGTGATCATCTTGTCTACAGCCGCTTTATCGTTCTCATAATGGCCGGCCTTCATGGTATCTTCAAAGTAACGGTCGTAATCTTCTTCATTGCGCAGTGCAGAAATTCCTCCCTGAGCCAGGAAGGAATCACTCTCCTCTACTTCTGTCTTGGTAATCATAATGACTCTGTAATCTCTTGGAAGAAACAAGGCGTGAAACAATCCGGCAGCCCCGGTTCCAACCACAATTACATCTGCTGATCTCATAATTAAAATTAATCCTTTCCCCCGGATAAGAGGCTGTTAATATCTACTGTGCGATTCGCAGCATCTCATCCAACGCTTTCTTTGCGTCAAGACGCAGTGTCTCATCCAGTTCCACCTGGTTTTTCATGTCTCTCAGTGTATCTCTGACATTTTCAAGAGTGATCCTCTTCATGTTCGGACAGAACTGTCTGTGCCCCACAGAATAAAACGTCTTGTTCGGATTCTTCTGTTTCAGTTCATATAAAACACCCATCTCTGTACAGATAATAAACTTATCCGCATCGGATGCAGTGGCATAATCAATAATACCGGACGTGCTTCCCACATAGTCGGCCAGTTCCACCACATCCATCGTACACTCCGGATGTACAAGGATCTCTGCGTCCGGATGCGCTTCTTTGGCTTTTTTTACGTTGTCTGCAGTAATGCTTGTATGTACATGACAGAATCCGTCGTTGTAAATAAAATTCTTCTCAGGAAGTTTTGATCCGATATATCTGCCAAGATTCTCATCCGGAATAAAGAATATATTCTTCTGTGGAAGAGATTTTACAATCTTCATAGCATTGGACGATGTCACACAGACATCGGAATAGGATTTGATCTCTGCTGTGGAATTAATATAACAGACCACTGCCAGATCATCATATTCATCCCTTACCTTCTGTATCTTGTCCAAATCCACCATATGGGCCATCGGGCAGTCCGCCAGCTGGTCCGGCATGATCACAGTTCTGTCGGGATTCAGGATCTTCGCGCTTTCTCCCATAAAGCTTACACCGGCAAAACAGATCACATCTTTCGACTCCTTAAGCGCTACCTTTGCGAGGTAATACGAATCCCCAACATAGTCTGCAATCTCCTGTACAGCGTCATCTACATAATAATGGGCCAATAAGACCGCATTTCGTTCTCTCTTTAACTCTTCAATCTCTTTTGCGAGGTTGTCCATCCTTTTCCTCCTTAGCAAGGGAATTTTCCCAACTGATATGATTCCATACTAAGATTAAATATACCACTTTGATCAACTGTTATCAAGTATTTAGTGGGTTTTCAGGTATAGACAGCCCGGCTCCCAGTACGCAGATTATCATTTTGCAAGCTCTTGTTCGATTTCTTCAATCGTTGGCAGATTATTCTTGAATTCTCCCTTCAAAATTTTAGTGAATTCATACTGTGCTATCCCAATAGGCTGTAAAATATCATCTAACGCATATTCTGCTACTACATTATCCTTATCTTTACAAATCAAAATTCCTATTGTCTGGTTATCCTGTTTCTCTTTCATATTTTTGTTTACCGCTGTCACATAAAAATTTAGTTTCCCTGCAAACTCAGGCTTAAATTTTTCTGTCTTTAATTCTAAAACCACATAGCAATGAAGTTTAACGTGATAGAAAAGCAAAACCAGTTCCTAGTTCTAACAAAAACTGGGTGATTTGATTTATTAAAGCATCTTCTAATTCCTTCTCATCGTATTCCTCTCGTATAGTCAAAAAGTCAAAATTGTATGGATCCTTTAAAGTTTGTAAAGCTAAGTCAGATTGTGGGTCTGGTAATTTTGTCTGAAAGTTTGATATTGCTTTCCCCTGACGTTCATATAAATGACTATCAATTTGATGTTCCAGCAAATTTCTGCTCCAGTTATTATCCATTGTTTTTTGGACATAAAACAATGCTTCATTAATACTTTTACATTTATACATAATCCGTTGATTATGTCCCCATGGAATACTTTTTATCATTCTTTCTGCTTCATTTAATTGGCTTACAGGTTGTAAGCCAATTTTTAAACCACTGTAAAATTTGTACCAATAACGGATACTTTTTAAATTCTGCACAGAAAAACCATTCATACCTGGAAATGCTCTTTTCAAATCTTTACTCATAGCTACCAAAAATCCATCACCCCATTTTGTATTTTCCTGTTTTTTTACAATGTCTCTTCCTAAATCCCTATATAAATCCATCAGTTCATGGTTCACTTTAACAGAGGCTTTTATTTGACTCTGCTTTATTCTTTTTTTAACATTTTTTATCCATTCTTTATATTCAACAGTTACATTAAATCCTCCATCATTTTTTGCCATTTTGTCTCCTCCTGTAAGCACTTTCGATTTACTCCGCAGCTTAATTTTACCATTTATTTACAATAAATTCTACTTATTTCTTTAATATACACTTTTATATTTATGTATACAAAACAGCACCCTTATCAACGCTGCCGGTTCCGTTGATAAAGATGCTGTATTATTAAAGATTATGGATACAAAACTCTTTCAATTCCTCTGCCGCCCTGTCTTCATCCGGTCCTTCAATCATAAACGTTACGATTTCATGCTGACGAGCTCTCAGTGTCAAAAGAGAAATCATATTTTTGGCGTTCGCTCTCTGAGTTCCCTTTTCCAGAATTATTTTACTCTGGTACGTCCGCGCTTTTTCTACCAGAAGCACAGCCGGACGCGCATGGATTCCAACAGGCGACTGCACTTTAAAATCAAACTGCTTCATCTTTTTCCTCCCTGATCATGCCTGGACAGATTCACCTTTCAGCCTTTCGATTTCTTCCGCAATCCGTTTTGCAAATGAAAAGGACTGTTTCATAGCAAAGCTTTTTATCCTGACAGGGTTTGATATCAAAGGAATTTGTTTTTCCTGGCCGTCCTCCAGTTTGATCAGAACTTTCAGAGAGTGAATCGTGCCTGCTTCTTTTGACTTAATTTTATCTTCCAGTTCTCCCAAAGGCATGAAAGGTCTGTAATCGATCCGGCACTCGCTGATCTTATCCAGCGGATAAAATTCCGGCTCTGAAACCTGTTTTTGGTTGATCCGGTTGTTGAGAAGGCAGATCTTCCTGTTTTTCTCATCAAACAAAATATAATTCCCTATCCGCCCTGTAATCTCAAAATCTTCTGTGAGCCCGCCCTGCCTTTCACACAATTTTCTGATCTCACCATAACTTTTCTTTGCAATCGTCTCTGTAAAATGATTGCTGGCCTTCTCATAGCACGCTTTGCAGATGTATCCTTCCGCATATCGAAATTTCTTAAACATTCCCAAAGGTGCATCACAGATATCACATGTCTTCATTTCCAATTCACCCTTTCTGATCATCAAACACATCTGTCAGCGCTTTATAAACTTTTTTATACTTTTGGTATTTTATTTCATAAAGCTCTGCATGATATCTTCTTGGATTAAAACATTTTTTTGTGCGGACGGTTCTGCCAACCATCTGCTCCAGTGTTACATCCCGCCCTGAAACTGATGCTGCCATGAGCGCAATGCCGTATCCCGCTCCTGCCCCGCTTTCCAGCTGTTCTACTTTCGTATTCAGCACATCCGCAAGGATCTGCATCCATACTTCATTTTTAGAACCTCCACCGGTCACTTTAAGACTTTGAAGCGCTGTCTTCCCAATGTGCATGACTTCTGTAAGTTGTCTCACACCGAAACAGATCCCTTCCATGACCGCAGCCGTGATATCCTGTCTTGTAGTTTCAGTTCCGATACCGATCAAAGCTCCCCTCAGTGCTGGATCTCTGTAGATCGTCTTGTCACCTGCAAGATGGGGATAAAAGATCAGATTGTTTTCCCCGAGACTTTCCATGTCCACTTCGCTGGTTTCGGCAGAAAAATCATCTGTCTTTAAGATCTGTCTGACCCACCAGCCAAAGCTGCTTCCCGTTGACTGTACCACACCCTGTACCAGCGTCATGATGTTCTTTCCGTCTGCAGAAAACATAATATTCTTTCCTTTTGTCCCGAAATCTATTTTTTCTTTTGGAAACATGAGAACACCGGATGTACCGAGGGAAAGAACCGGATACCTGTTTGAAAAACACCCTGTGGATATGGCTGCCGCCGGGTTATCCCCGGTACCCACGATAACCTTCACCAGGTTTTTGAAACCGAACTTCCGCCTCCATACTTCGGCCACATATCCCGCCGTCTCCTGGCTTCCTTTTACCTTTGGATAAATCTCCTCCGGAAACCCTAAGATTTCCCGGATCTTTGAAGACCACGTTCCAGTCTTTAAATCAAACAAAGAAGAAGTGGATGCCTCGCAGTAGTCAGTCTGGCACTGCCCCGTCAGCCGAAAAACGATATAGTCCGGTCCAATCAAAAATGTTTTCATCTTCCGAAATTGTTCCGGTTCATTTTTCTTCAGCCACAGCAGATTGATCGCCGGACTTCCGGTGGAAATGATATTGGAGATATAGGAAACTTCCGGGACCTTAGAGATCTTTTCTTTTGTTTCCTTTACAAGATCCATGGTCCTTGTGTCATTCCACATCAATGCCGGACGTATAGGCACTCCGTCCCATCCCAGAAATACTGCGGTATGCATCTGTCCCGTGACACCAATGGCTCCGATGTGCTCCGGATCTTCTCCTGAAAGAAGTTCCGCCATGGCTTCTTCCACCGCATCCATCCAGCTTTCCGGATCAATTTCCTTCCATCCCGGTTTTGGCTGTGAAATTTCATACTCTCTGCTGCTTTCTTTTCTGATCTCTCCTGCGTCATTAATCAAGGTCAGTTTTGCAGAAGAAGTCCCTATATCAATTCCAATATACTGTTCCATTCGCTATTCTCCAAATCTGAGGATTACTTTATAAGTATCCGGCTTCATTGCCGCCGCAATGGCTTTGTCAAAATCTCTGTAATCAAAAATCTGTTCTGTGAGCACGGTTGGATCAATCAGCCCCTTTCCGATCAGCTGCACTGCCTGATGAAAAGATGTAATCGTTGGGCTGACAGCGCCTGTCACCGTTTTCTGGTAAGAATGAACAGCCCCCATATCTATCGGCACCGGATCATTGGGATGCATGGAGCTGAACATGACGCTCATTCCTCCGGGGGAAGTCATTTCCACAGCCTGTGCCGCAATGGCCGGGATCGCTGTCGTATTGAATACCACCTGCGCACCTCTGCCGCCGGTTAATTCTTTTACTCTCTTTACGGCATCTTCCTTCGTCGGATCGATCACATCGTCACATCCGAGTTTCAGCGCCCTGTCTCTTCGCTCCCTAAGAGGCTCACTTAAAATCACTCTGGCTCCCTTTAATCTGGCAAGCATGACGTGAAGCATCCCCATGGTACCGCCTCCGATGACCGCCACATCGTCTCCAAACTGAATATTCGTACGGTTGATACTGTTGACCACACATGCCAGTGGCTCGGTAAATGCCATTTTTTCAAAAGTTGTACTGTCCGGATATACAAACAGATCTTCCGCCTTTGCCACAACGAATTCCGCAAATCCCCCATATCCTGACAGCCCGTCAGGATTCGTAAAAATCTTACTCTTTGGATGTTCTTCACAGATATTTTCTTCTCCGTGCTTGCAGAAAAAACATTCCTTACAGTCATCAATGATATACTGGACCACTTTCTGCCCTTTGGAGTAACGTTTTTCATTGACTCCGCTTCCCAGTTCCTCGATTACTCCGCAGTACTCATGACCGCCGATCCTCGGGTAGCTGTAACTGCAGTCTCCGTTGAAGTCCCGTACATCGTTGGTGCAGATTCCGGAATCTTTGATCCGGATCAGCACCTCGTCTTCTTTTAACTCTGGTAATTCAATCTCTTTGACAGCAAAATTTTTTGGTTGATTTAATACGATTGCTTTCATCTATCTCACTCTTTCTGAACTTAATATGCCAGGATTCCTGTCACTCCGCCTACCACACCGATCACAACGATCAGCCCGATGATTTTCAGGGAAGACCATCTTCTCTTGTTCATCAGATAGTAAACAAGCATGGTCACTGCAAGCGGAAGGATACTTGGACAGATCGCGTCTAAGAAGCTTGTCTGAATGTCATAAGTTGATGTAGAACTTACCACTTTCAGTCCGCAGCTTGCTTTTACATAATTTACAACAAGACCGCCCATTACCATGCAGCCCATGATAGAAGCACCTTTGATCAGCTTATTAAGAATTCCCTTTTCAAGGAAGTCCATGATCGCTTCACTTCCGGCTTTATATCCGAACATAAAGTTCCAGTAGCTGAGGCCATATGCCGCTGCAATGATGACAACCGCGTAAATAATGGCTCCCCATATATTTCCGCTTCCGGAACGGGTTAAGTCAATACACACAGCTAAGAGGATCGGAATCACAACGCCCTGCCAGATCGTATCACCCATACCGGCTAAAGGTCCCATCAAAGAAGTCTTTAAGTTCGTAATAAACTCGTCGGGTATTTCTTCACCCATGGCCTTCTGTTCTTCCAGGGCAACCGCCATACCGAGGATACATGCGCCGAATTCAATATGTACATTGAAGAATTCAATTTCCCGTTTCATGACCTCTTTTCGCTTTGCCGGGTTATCTTTATATAAGAAATTAATAATCGCTGAGAACATATGGGCAACAACCTGCCCCATCATTCTTTCGTAGTTATAACACGTCTGGGGAAATGTCTCCCAAATGAACCAGGCTTTGATCAAGGCGGCCTTTGGGATCAAACTTTTCTTTTTATTTTCCATCTTAATCGTCCTCCTCATCATCTTCATCGTCAATGACTGCTGCCTTCGCCGGCTCCATAGCGGAAGTAACCTGAACGTACACAACTGCCACAAGCAGTGCGATAATACCCAGTGTCAGCAGCGGAAGTTTTGAATACACAGCCAATAAAAATCCTACAAACAAAAATACTTTGGATTCTCCTTTAAAGATGTACTGCAGTGTGATTGCAATTCCGAGTGCAGGCATTAAACCACCTATGATTTGGAAGACGGTCAGCACTTTTCCGCTTAACATATTCAGGATTCCCTGGATATAGTTAGAACCAAAATATGCAGCAAGAGCACACGGGATTGCCGTCATAAGAAAGCACATAATCTGTGGAAATAAGACATTTGCCCGCCAGATTTTGTTATACTGTTCTTTTTCTATATACTTATCTGCAATATGTACAAAGAAGCAGTCAAAGGTCATACGTCCTGCCCAGACGATCGTTCCGAGAATACCGATCGGAACTGCCAGTGCCAGAGCGGTATCGGTGTCCAATCCGCCGACAATCGCATAGGCTGTTCCCAGGACTCCTGCCAGTCCCATATCAGCCGGCATACTTCCTCCTGCAGACATAAACCCAAGGTAAACTAAGTTGATGGTTGCTCCGATCACGGCTCCCTGTACCGGATGACCCAGAATCAAACCGGTAATCATACCGCAGACCAGCGGTCTCTGTAAAGACCAAAGGCCTACAAACGGCAGGTTTCCAACTGCCAGCCAGTAAACAACCCCGCATAAGGCTGCCTGTATGATGGTCATCTTTTCCATATATACTTCCTCCTTCTATTTATCCAAGTATCCAGTAACTTCAATCACCTGCTGTTCCGGTACCAGCTGATAATAAACATGAACATTCTTCGCCATCAAATTTTTAATCGAAGCAATTTCATCCGGATCACAGGCTACATTTTTAATAAATGGTGTCCTCTCTCCTCTAAGTCCCATTCCTCCCAGATTCACATCGGTCAGTTCGAGTCCTAAATCTGTCATACGGTCATAAGTGATAGGAGTTTTCGTGAGGATCATGACTCTCTCTCCCGCTTCTTTCGGGTCTTTCTTAAGAACCTCTGCTCCCTTTTCTGTTCCGTATACATTTACTTTTACACCATTTGGAGCAAGTGCCTTGATCACTCGTTTGTTGAACTTATCTGCCGCAACTTCATCATCGACTACGATGATCCTGTTGACATTTAAGCTCGGAGTCCACACTGAGACAACTTCCCCATGGATCAGCCGGTCATCGACTCTGGCTAATACAACATTTTTCATTCCTCGTCTACCTCCTCAAATAGCTTTCTTACATCTTTTACTGTTCCCGGCGCTGCTTCAAGAAGCCCTGCGCAAATCTCTTCTGCGCTTTTCCCAGCATAACGTCCCATCATCACTTCTACCATTAACGGAAGATTAATTCCTGTTACATGGTAAATGTCATGGTGTTCCATCAAAGAAACTATCGCATTAAACGGGCTTCCGTGGAACAGATCCGATACGAAGAGTATTTCTTCCCCTTCTTTCGTATTTTGAATTTCCGCTTCCAGTTTTTCTGTCAGTGTTGCCACCGTCTGTTCCGGAAACAGTCCATACGCCACCAGGTTTTCCTGTTCTCCGACAAGCATTTGGGTACTCTCCACCAGCCCTTTTGAATAGCTTCCGTGGGATACTGCAATGACCTTCATTCCCTTACCTCCTTTTCATCTGGCCTTCGATGTAATTGAAGTATATCATGCCGACTCTGCTGTTTTTCACAAATGTTTGCACAATCAATACCGCAGTACCTGACAGCATTTTGCATGATTGACTGCGCAATTTATTACGCAGATCCTCCTTTCATTCTGCACTTATTTTGCGGGATACTTTGCGCAATAAATTAAATTATTCAAGGTATTTTCATTGTTATAATCGAATCAAGCTTAGTACGTACTGGTGAACGGTAAAAATGAAAATTTCAGATTAGATAGGAGGAAGCGGCTTTTTGTATATGCCGCTATATGAAAATGAAAATTGTAAACGGCTTTGACCTGATGAAATATGCAAAAGACAACCATTATATTCTGCCTGCGTTCAATACAACCAACCTGGAAATGACTTATGCCATCGCCAAAGGATTAAATCAGGCAGGACTTCCGGGATATATCCAAATATCTTCCAATAATCTGCGGCTCTCAAGTCCGGACACGATCACTTATCTGGCAAAAGATGCACTGAAAGACAGTGATGTGCCGATTGGTCTTCATCTGGATCACGGAAAGTCTTATGAACACGTAAAGGCATGTGTGGATGCAGGCTTTACTTCTATTATGATCGATGCCTCCCATCTTCCGTTTGAAGAAAATATTAAAGAAGTGAAACGCGCAGTAGAATACTGCCACTTTTATGGTGTTCCGGTAGAGGCAGAGCTTGGTGCGCTGCAGGGAAAAGAAGAGGATATTGTAAATGAAGCGGACAGCAAAACAGATCCGGAAATGGTCGCTGACTTTGTGGAAAGAACCGGCTGCGATCTGCTTGCGGTTTCCGTGGGAAACGTTCACGGTCTGGATCTGACTCCAAAAGTAGATCTTCCGTTATTAGATGAGATCTCAAAGGTTTCCCCCGTACCGCTCGTAATGCATGGCGGTTCCGGGATTCCGTTTGAAACGATTCAGAAGGCAAGAGAGTTTAACTTGTTGAAAGTAAATTACGGATCTGATTTAAGAAAGGCTTTTATTTCTACCTTTGGAGAAGCGTATGAACAGAACCATAACGAAGTGAATGTTATCGGACTTAGCATTCAGTCCATAGAAAATGTAAGTAGAAAGGCAGCAGAGCTGGTGACGATTATCAACGAATAAACAGTGATTAACAAAAAGGGGCACGATTGTCATAAGACTGATCGTGTCCCTTTTCGTTTAAAAGACTTTCCACTTTCCTTTTCGCCGTGACCCTTCACGAACAATAAATCCTTTATCTATTAATTTTTTGGTTATCCTCTGCACCTTGCTTCTGGATAATCCAAATTTTTCTTTTATTTCCATCTGGGTAATCTCTGGATTTTTTTGAAGATATTTGCATAACTTTCGCTCTAAATCTGTCAATTCCAAAATTTTAGCTTCACTTTTAGCTTCACTTTTAGCTTCACTTTTAGCTTCACTTTTATAGTTCAGGTTTTGCAGTGTAACAGTAAACTCCACCCTGTCAGAAAAAAATTTTGGTTCCAATCCTTCTCGAAAGTTTATCGCACTTTTATAAGCACTCGTTATTTTATTCAGTCCGCTTCCCTGACGCTCCATATATCCTAATCGGTGGAATACATCTGCTAAAACCGGATTTCTTCGTGTAAATGGTATTGTATTAATATTCCGGTCCTGAATCCTCGTTCCATCAGGCATTCCTCCTGTAGAATCTATCATGACATTTTCCACATGATTTCCGTTCGGCTCTTAGAATGCCTCACTCCAATCATGTGGAAAATGGACGTAATGTCTGTTAGAGAAGGGTTTCTGCCAAAAAAGGTGCCACTTTTCGAAAGTTATTTATCACTTTTGGAGGAGCGCATTTCAAAAGCGCGACGGAAATAGTAGTAAATAACTCATACTATATTTTTCTATTTTCTCATTATTTATTCTTTCCTTTGCACAAAAAACCCATAATTTCTGCCCGCAGAAATTATGGGTATTCCTAAAATTTATTTCATCTAATCAGAAGCTTTCACTGCTCTCACGATCGCTTCTGCCATCTCCCTGATCCTGACAGCCGGTGAAGGCGCATTTAAAATCCCTGACGTTCCTCCCGTGCCGTCGGCTCCAAGCCGAATCATATTGTAACAGTCCTCTGCCGTGCTGACTCCGGAGGCAACCACCACCAGCACATCAGGATTTACTTTTCGTACCTGATCGATTGCTTCCATTGTATAAGCATCGTCTGCTACCTGACCGGTTCCGATCAGATCCGTCGGTTCCGCCAGGACAACATCCGGGTTCATACACGCCACGGCTTTTGCTTCCGTAATGGAGTCCGCACATACGATAGAAGTCATGTCAAGCTCGGCTGCGCGCCGGATACATGCATATAGGTCAGACAGCGTCTTAGGATTTTCGGCATGGTTCAGAAAAACTGCATCCGCTCCTGCTTCCTTTAAAGATTCCGGAAGAACATGCCCCATTCCCCGTCCTGGTGTGAGCGGGTCCATAGACTGTACGCATACAATGATGTTTTCCGTATTCTCACGGATCATTCTCACATCTGCATATGGACAAGTAAAGATAATCGGCAGTCCGGTATCTTTAGCCGCCTGATCTGCGGCCTTCGCCAATTTAAGACTCTCGTTTCCGTATAAATATGACTTTGGATTTACAATCAAAAACGGTGACTGCATATTTCCCATGTTCTCCTCCTTACTCTCCAATGACAACTATTTTACATTTTCTTTCCCGGGGACGCGTGCGGTCAAAGTCTACAAAATAAACATATCCTGTAACACCGACTCCTAATTTGCCGTCCTCCACATCAAAGATCTCGCTGGACCCGAGAATCGTAGATCTCAAATGTGCATCTCCGTTGAATAATGCGGTTCTGTCTCCTCCCGGAAGCCAGAAATCCAAATCCGGCCAGGTTTCCACTTCTTTATAGTGTTCTTCTCCCGGATAATGGTATTGATCCGCGCTCACATGATCCGGAATGATCTTTGCTAAAGCATTGTTTAAGTCTTCCTGTAAAAACTCATCCCCATTCTCATTGTAGTCGTGGACAAATTCCTCAAAAAACACAGAACAGGTCGTATGTGGAGAAATGACCGCACAGAGTCCGCTTTTAATCCCGCTTTCTTTAATCACCCTTTTTACTTCCGGAGTCACATCAATATAGGTAGGTGTTTTGCCATGTGACTGTACTTTGATCGTATCTTTATATACTGCCATTCTTTCTTTCCCTCCAAATCATTTCTTCTGGAATACTTTCAGCGCTTTTTTTACATCCTCTTTGACTGCCTCTGTGGCTGCCAGGGACATGGAATCATAAAACAGCGGTTTTGCTTCATCTTCCCAGTATTCTTTTGAAGCCCTTCCCCCGGCCGTATTCATGTAAGTATAATAGTTTACCTTACAGATACCATTTTCGATGGCCACCTTGTAATCTTCATCTGACACACCGGAGCCTCCGTGCATTACAAGAGGCACTCCGGCCGCATCACGGATTTTTGCAACCCGGGGAAGATCCAGCTTAGGTTCGGTCAGATACACCCCATGGGTCGTTCCGAATGCCACAGCCAGGCAGTCGACTCCAGTCTTCCCCACAAATTCCCCTGCAACCTCAGGATCTGTATAAATGGAATCTAAATCATCATAATCATCTTTGCCGTCAGATCCGGCTCCTTCTCCCTGAACAACCTGGGAAGTAAAGATATGCCCTAATTCAGCTTCCACGCCGGCGCCGACTGCATGGGCAATTTTAACGATCTCTGCTGTTTCTTTTACATTGTCTTCAAAACTTTTTGCAGAAGCATCATACATGACGGAAGTAAATCCGAGATGAAGTGCCTGGACACAGCGTTCAAAGCTGCTTCCGTGATCCAGATGAAGCGCAACCGGCACTTTGGCCCGTTTTGCATAATATTTAAGGATTGGTCCGATCTCGTCAAGATCGATCAATTCGTCATGACTCTGGGCATGCTGCAGGATCACCGGGCATTCCAGCTCCTCTGCCGCCTGAATAATCCCCCGGATTGCTTCCAGTGTGGTTCCGTTAAATGCGCCGACTGCTTTCTTTTCTATTTTTACCTGGTCAAGTAATTCTTTTAATGAAACTAACATTTACATCCTCCCGTTTTTTTTAACCGTTCCCGTCCCTGGGTTCTTGCTTTTGAGACCAGAGAGTCCGGGTTGATCTGTGCATCCAGATCATAAAAGAATTCTTCCAGCTCCTTTTCATCAGAAAATTCGGAAATTCTTACCCAGTATCTTCCCCTCATGATCCCGCCGCCGTCAAAGGTCATATACATTTTTGTTCCTCCTGCCAGCGGCCTCATGCTGTACTTGCTGATCTGACTGATCTCATATGTATGTCTCCTCCCGTAAGCACAGAACACTACGGTCTTCCCGCTGTCAATGCGGACTTCAGACGGATTGCTGAGTGACACAAATACATTAAAGACATTATAGAGACACAGTCCAAAAACCAGTAAATACAGCAGATGATGTCCTGCGGCCAAAAACTGATAAAGGCAGAACACTCCGATGGCCGCAGTAAAAATCCCGGGTGCCGTCATTTGTATAGAAAAATGTGATGGTTGATATACATAGCGCTTCATCATTTTTTACCTTTCTTTATGCCTCAGCATGTAATTCTTTTGCTTCTTTGATAATGCGTTTTCTGTTCATCAGAGCTAATCCAACTGCAACTGCTACCGCAATGATGAGTCCGACTGCTCCCACAGAATGTGCCTTTACAAGTACCCATGACAATGGGTTTGCCCCGTCACAGATAGAAGAAATCGTAGCGGCTCCCTTAGGGATTGCAAAGTTTACGGATTTTGCAACCGCGGTGATAGATGGTGCCAGATTGGTAGAAATATAAAGTCCTCCAACCAGGCAGACGATTCCTGTGATCAGTGCCCGGAAGCCGTTTCCTCCTACCAGCGGCACGATCAGAACAAACATATATGGCAGTACAGATAAGTCAGTCATCGGAAGCACAGTATTTCCAGGAAGGATCACTGCCAAAAAGACTGCCAATGGAACCAGGATCAGGGATACTGTTAAACATACCGGATGCCCAACACCTACGGCTGAATCCAGTCCGATGTAAATTTTTCCTCTGTTCGCAAACTTAGAAGATACAAATTCCTGGGCCGCATCAGAAATCGGCATGAGGCCTTCCATTAACAATGCTGCCATTTTGGGGATCAATACCATGACAGCACCGAGGGTGACACCAATCTGCAGTACCGTCTGTACATTATTTCCTGCCAAAGCTGCAATGATGATTCCCAAAACAGTTCCAACCAGCATCGGTTCTCCGAATACACCAAAACGTTTCTGAAGCTTTTCAATATCGATGTTAATATTTTTCACTCCCGGAATAACGTCGATGATCTTGTCTACGACGATAGCAATCGGCACAAATGCCGCTGTAAACCCATGAGGAAGGGACACTCCCGGCATGCCCAGGGTTTCCTCTACTTTCGGCGCCGTGTAGTCACCGATTACCATGATGATCACCATATTTAAAATCGCTGCGATAATTCCATAAGCAAAATTTCCTGTCAGAACATAGATCAGAGAACCGGTAAAGGCAAAATGCCAGTAGTTCCATATATCCACGTCCAGGGTCTGTGTCGTGTTGGTCAGCAGCATGACAATATTAACGATCAGACCGATCGGAATAATGATCAGCCCGATTGTCGTACCAAAAGCGATCGCTGATGCTGCCGGCCAGCCGATATCCACGGTGGAGAGGGCCAATCCAAATCTCTGAGCCATCTGCTGTACCGCGGGAGCCAGGTTTTCGCCCATCAGTCCTGTAACCAGATTCAATCCGATAAACCCGATACCTACCGTCAGGCCTCCACGAAGGGCCTTGCCAAATTTGGCACCTAAAACCACACCTATGATCGTTAAAATGATCGGCATCATGACACTGGCGCCGAGTGAGTTAATATAGCTGAATACATCAATAATTGCCTGCATAATAATCCTCCTTTTATCTGCCTGTTTTTACTTTTGCATCTCTTCCAAAATGGAAGCGTACAGTTTGTCCAGCCCTACCCCGGTCAGCAGGGGAAGTCCTGCCAGCACCGGACATTTGACATCACCGCTTACTAAAGTAGTAGAAACACAGAAATCAACATTTCCGGATTTCTCAACGACTTCGGAAACCTGGCACTGTTCGATCTTGTATTTCCCCGCAAATCCGTGCTCATCCAGGTAAGCTGAAATTTTCTGGTTTGCAACCGTTGATGTAGCGACTCCTGATCCACATGCGATTAAGATTTTTTTCATGATATATTCTCCTTTATATAAAAAATATTAATAAGTTCGTTTTTATGTGCTAATCTATTAAGTCACCCAGGACTTCATCGATCTTATCCACACTGCCTGTTCTTAAAACTTTTAAAACCTCCTGATCCTGGCACGCCTCGATAAGTTTTTGGAGCAGCCCCAGCTGGTCTTCTTTTTTCTTGATCGCCAGCATAAACAAAAGAGATACGCTGGTTTTCTCACCCTCCATTCCCATGACGCAAAATTCTACCGGCTGATCGAGGACGCCCAGACAGATGGCCGGCTTTTTTACATATTCGGGATCTGTATGCGGGATGGCCACATTGATCTCTCCGGTTGGAAGTCCGGTCGGAAAATTCTCCTCCCGTTGGATGATGGCATCATGAAATCCTTCCGTTACATATCCCTCCTGAAACATGGCCTCAGCCATTTTCCCCAAAACTTCTTTATCATCTGAACCTGACAAAGAAACTGCAAGGTAATGTTTGTCTGTGTTACTGGTTATCATTTTCATTGTCTTTCTCCTCATTATATTTTGAATTTAATCGTTTGATCGTATTTAAAACGGCTTCTGCATCCGGCAGAGAATCTAATATTCTGCGGATCTGTTCATTCCCGAAAATCATCATCAGGTCATAGATTGCGCTGTTGATACTTTTTGCACTCTGAATGCTCATCCCGATCACATACCGCACCGGATCATTATTTCCGCTGTGAAAATCAATCGGTTCTTTTAATCTCAGGATCGATGCCGCCTCCTCAATGACGCCCTGTTCCGCGCTTGCGTGCGGCAGCGCCGTTTCCGGACAGACGACAATATAAGGACCGTTTCTTTTGATATTCATAACCATTTCATCTACGTATCCAGGCTCCACTGCGCCTGTGGAATGCAGCAGATTCCCCGACTGACGGACCGCGTCTTCCCAATCTTTTGCCTCGTATCCCACCTGAATCCTCTGCTCATTCAGCAGATCATAGAACGCACCCTGAATATTGACATCAGGAGGACTTGTGATTTCCGGCTCCCGTTCTTTACCTTCTCCACCGTCTCCCTCCCGTATTTCCAGGACCTTTCTCTGAATATCCAGGATATCGTCCTTCTCG
>OKER01000177.1_pt1 | contig 18117 bp, 18 predicted proteins | sample 1610031 | NCBI WGS metagenome assembly OKER01 (sample SAMN04436611, study PRJEB24849) | human gut metagenome | biome: human gut; feature: NICU; material: stool | host: Homo sapiens | place: USA: Saint Louis, MO | collected 2009-12-31
GCTGGAGGCCGCGCTTGACGAGGTTCCGCAGGCGCAAGAGGAGGCCCTGGATGCGTAGCTTTACCGAACTCTGGCCGACGCTTAAACGCCTGCTGGCCTATGGTTCTCCCTGGCGTAAGCCGCTGGCCATTGCGGTGGGGATGATGTGGATCGCGGCGGCGGCGGAAGTGAGCGGCCCGCTGCTCATCAGCTATTTCATCGATAATATGGTGGCGAAGCATACGCTCCCGCTGAAGCTGGTAGCAGGCCTGGCGGTAGCCTATATCGGCCTGCAGCTGCTGGCGGCGTTACTGCACTATAACCAGTCGCTGCTGTTTAACCGCGCCGCGGTCGGCGTCGTCCAGCAGTTGCGTAGCGATGTAATGGATGCCGCCCTGCATCAGCCGCTCAGCGAGTTTGATACCCAGCCGGTTGGGCAGCTTATCTCACGGGTGACCAACGATACGGAAGTCATTCGCGATCTGTACGTGACGGTGGTGGCGACGGTGCTGCGCAGCGCGGCGCTGATCGGGGCGATGCTGGTGGCGATGTTTAGCCTCGACTGGCGGATGGCGCTGGTGGCGATCGCGATCTTCCCGGCGGTGCTGATCGTGATGATCATCTATCAGCGCTATAGCACGCCGATCGTGCGCCGGGTGCGCGCCTGGCTTGCTGATATCAACGATGGTTTCAACGAAGTGATCAACGGCATGGGGGTGATCCAGCAGTTCCGCCAGCAGGCGCGCTTTGGCGAACGGATGCGCGAGGCCAGCTATGCCCACTATCTGGCGCGGATGCAGACGTTGCGCCTCGACGGTTTTCTGCTGCGCCCGCTGCTGAGCCTTTTTTCCTCGCTGGTGCTGTGCGGGCTGCTGATGCTGTTTGGCTTTAGCGCGGTGGGCACGATCGAGGTCGGGGTCCTGTACGCGTTTATCAGCTATCTCGGACGCCTTAACGAGCCGCTTATTGAGCTGACCACCCAGCAGTCGATGCTGCAGCAGGCGGTGGTCGCCGGCGAACGCGTTTTTGAGCTGATGGATCGCCCGCGCCAGGCGTGGGGCTCGGATGACGCGCCGCTGAGCAGCGGCCGGGTGGAAATTGACCATCTCTCCTTTGCCTACCGGGGGGATCGACTGGTCCTGCAGGATATCAGTCTGGATATTCCCTCCCGCAGCTTCGTGGCGCTGGTCGGGCATACCGGCAGCGGGAAGAGTACTCTCGCGAGTCTGATGATGGGCTATTACCCGTTAACCCACGGGGAGATCCGCATCGATGGCCGGCCGCTTGCTTCCCTCAGCCACAGCGCGTTGCGTCGGGGCATCGCGATGGTGCAACAGGATCCGGTGGTGCTGGCGGATACTTTCTACGCCAACGTCGCGCTGGGTCGGGATATCAGTGAGACGCAGGTCTGGGAAGCGCTGGAGGCGGTGCAACTGGCGGAGGTGGCGCGCAGCATGAGCGATGGCCTGTACACTCAGCTGGGCGAGCAGGGCAATAACCTCTCCGTTGGGCAGAAACAGCTGTTGGCGCTGGCGCGCGTGCTGGTGGAGACCCCGCAGGTATTGATTCTGGATGAGGCGACGGCAAACATCGACTCCGGCACCGAGCAGGCGATCCAGCAGGCGCTGGCGAAAGTCCGCCAGCATACCACCCTCGTGGTTATCGCCCATCGACTGTCAACCATCGTTGAGGCCGATACCATCCTGGTGCTGCATCGCGGTCAGGCTGTCGAGCGGGGCACCCATCAGCAGCTGCTGGCGGCGAAGGGTCGTTACTGGCAGATGTATCAGCTGCAGCTGGCTGGCGAAGAGCTGGCGGCCAGCGCCCGGGAAGAGTCGCTCAGCGCCTGATGCACCACCAGCAGGCAGCGAAGAAAGCGTGGCCTGCCGTGGTGCAAAAACGTTACATTAAATGCACTGTTGTGGTGCATTTTTGCGCTGCAAACGCGTTTCAGCAGGCAATTGTCTGACCTGTCCCCTGTTTTTTACCATCAAAGGGCCGCTCTGCGGCCTTTTTTCATTTCTGGCATAGCCCTTGCTTTATATCCATCGTGTTAGCTGCGGCCATTACCGAATACTGCCTGGAGGGGACTTATGAAGCTGGTTACCGTGGTAATCAAACCATTCAAACTGGAAGACGTGCGTGAAGCCTTGTCTTCCATCGGCATTCAGGGCCTGACGGTCACTGAAGTCAAGGGCTTTGGCCGTCAGAAAGGTCATGCGGAGCTCTACCGCGGCGCCGAATATAGCGTCAACTTTCTGCCAAAAGTGAAGATTGATGTGGCGATTGCCGACGATCAGCTGGATGAAGTCATCGATGTGATCAGCAAAGCGGCTTACACCGGAAAAATTGGCGACGGCAAAATTTTTGTCGCTGAATTGCAGCGCGTCATTCGCATCCGTACCGGCGAAGCTGACGAAGCGGCACTGTAATTTCCAGACCACACAGTGATGGGGAACGAAACAATGAAAATGGCAACAATGAAATCGGGTCTGGGGGCATTAGCCCTTCTTCCGGGACTGGCAATGGCCGCGCCCGCAGTGGCGGACAAAGCCGATAACGCGTTTATGATGATTTGCACCGCGCTGGTTCTGTTTATGACCATCCCGGGGATCGCGCTGTTTTACGGCGGCCTGATCCGCGGCAAAAACGTCCTTTCCATGCTGACTCAGGTAATTGTGACCTTTGGCCTGGTCTGCGTATTGTGGGTGATTTATGGCTATACCCTGGCCTTCGGCTCCGGCGGCAGCTTCTTCGGTAGCTTTGACTGGGTGATGCTGAAAAATATTGAACTGAAAGCGCTAATGGGCACCTTCTATCAGTACATCCACGTGGCCTTCCAGGGATCGTTCGCCTGTATCACCGTCGGGCTGATCGTGGGGGCGCTGGCTGAGCGTATTCGCTTCTCCGCCGTGCTGATTTTCGTGGTGGTGTGGATGACGCTCTCTTATGTTCCGATTGCGCACATGGTCTGGGGCGGCGGTCTGCTGGCGACCCACGGCGCGCTGGACTTCGCGGGCGGCACCGTTGTACACATCAACGCCGCGGTTGCCGGGCTGGTGGGTGCGTACATGATGGGCAAACGTGTGGGCTTCGGCAAAGAAGCGTTCAAACCGCACAATCTGCCGATGGTGTTCACCGGAACCGCCATCCTCTACGTGGGCTGGTTCGGCTTCAACGCCGGCTCCGCCAGCGCAGCGAACGAAATTGCCGCACTGGCTTTCGTCAACACCGTCGTCGCCACAGCGGCTGCCATCCTGGCGTGGACCTTTGGCGAATGGGCCCTGCGCGGTAAACCTTCACTGCTGGGCGCCTGCTCTGGGGCGATTGCCGGTCTGGTTGGCGTCACACCAGCCTGTGGGTATATCGGTGTCGGTGGGGCGTTGATTGTGGGTATCGCATCTGGTCTGGCGGGCATCTGGGGCGTAACGGCGCTGAAACGCTGGCTGCGGGTTGATGACCCTTGCGACGTCTTCGGCGTCCACGGCGTCTGCGGCATCGTCGGCTGTATCCTGACCGGTATCTTCGCGGCCACCTCTCTGGGCGGCGTGGGTTATGCAGAAGGCGTCACCATGGGCCATCAGCTGCTGGTGCAACTCGAGAGTATCGCGATTACCATCGTCTGGTCGGGCGTTGTCGCTTTCATTGGCTACAAAGTGGCGGACATGACCGTGGGGCTGCGCGTACCAGAAGAGCAGGAGCGCGAAGGACTGGACGTCAACAGCCATGGCGAAAACGCCTACAACGCCTGATAGAAAACCCTTCTCCCTGTAGCAAAAAGCCTCCCGTCAGGGAGGCTTTTTTTATGCGTTGCGGTTACGCATCACCCCTTCCTGGACCGTTGAAGCCACCAGCGTTCCATCCTGAGTGTAGAACTCGCCGCGGACGAAGCCACGGGCGCTGGAGGCCGAGGTGCTTTCAACGCTGTATAACAGCCATTCATTGATATTAAACGGCCGGTGGAACCACATTGAGTGGTCGATAGTGGCGACCTGCATGCCAGGCTCAAGGAAGCCGACGCCGTGCGGCTGCAGCGCCACCGGCAGGAAATTAAAGTCCGAGGCATAGCCCAGCAGATATTGATGAATGCGCAGATCGTCGGGAACAGCGCCATTGGCGCGCAGCCACACCTGGCGCACCGGTTCAGCAATATGGCCTTTCATCGGGTTATGAAATTCGACCGGGCGGATCTCCAGCGGTTTATCACAGAGGAATTTATCTTTTACCTGCGGCGGCAGAAGGTGTGCCAGCTTGCGGGCGATATCGGTTTCCGAGTGCAGGCCGTCAGGAGTGGGGGCCGGCGGCATCGCTTTCTGATGCTCATAGCCGTGCTCTGGCGCCTGGAATGAGGCGGTCATATAGAAGATCGGCTTCCCGTTCTGAATGGCGGCCACTCGCCGGGCGCTAAAGCTGTTGCCGTCGCGCAGTACTTCCACATCGTAGACGATCGGTTTCTGGCTGTCGCCGGGGCGCAGAAAGTAGCTGTGAAACGAATGTACCAGACGTTCAACGGGCACGGTCTCTTTTGCCGCATACAGCGCCTGGCCCACCACCTGGCCGCCAAAAACCTGGCGCAATCCCAGGTCTTCGCTCTGTCCGCGGAATAACCCTTCCTCAATTTTTTCCAGATCTAATAATGCCAGCAGGTTAGAGAGTGCCTGACTCATACTTATCCTCAATTAATGATAGCGGCGCAGCGCGGTGCGCGTGATGTGGCAAAGTATAACCTGGAATCGCAAGTGGTCCGATGGGTGTAATAATCTGAATAACGAGGGGGCAACAGGAACAAATCTGAGATCTGTGCCACACTTATTGACGACACGAAAGTTCCTGCCGGCGAAGCGGCGGAACATCCTCCTGGGTATTAAGGGATGATAAGGAGAACATCATGAAATTTGCCTATATGTTTAGTGCCTTAGCCGTCGCCGCGACGCTAACCGCCTGTGCTAATCACCACTCTACCAGTTCTTCGACTCAGGCAGCCGCGCCCGACCCTTATGGCATCGCGACGCTGAGCGTGGCACAGCAGCAGCCGAGCGTTACGGGGACGATTAATATCCGCCAGAGAATCGCTTTACCGCCGGATGCGGTACTGACGGTGACCCTGTCGGATGCTTCTCTGGCAGATGCGCCAGCCCGCGTGTTGTCGCAAAAAGCGGTGCGTACCGAAGGCAAACAGGCGCCATTTAACTTTGCCCTGCCTTACAATCCGGCAGACATTCAGCCGAACGCCCGTATTCTGCTGAGTGCCGCGATCGCGGTGAACGGCCAGCTAATGTTCATTACCGATACCGTGCAGACGGTGATAAACCAGGGGGGGACGCATGCCGACCTGACGCTGGTTCCGGTCACGCAGACCGCCGTCCCCGTTGCGCAATAAGCTCGCCGAGCCCCCTGACGGGGGCTTTTTTTTGTCTTCAGTAAACCCAGCGATAATGCTGGAGATCGATATGGCCGCTGCCGGAGACCTGAACCCCTTCGGCCAGCAACGCCTGGCGCTGTCGCTGAAGATCGGGCCCGGTGAGGGAGATATCGCCATGGCGATTGACCACCCGATGCCAGGGCAGGGTTGACCCTTCCGGCAGGCGCTTCAGTAAGCCACCTACCTGGCGCGCGGCGCGCGGTGAACCGGCCAGGCGGGCGACATCGCCGTAGGTGGCGACATAGCCTTCCGGTATCGACGCCACGATATGCCAGACGCGTTGGGGGAATGTGTCGTGCGGATCCATGTTCAGCCCTGTTAACCGGAAAACGCCAGCATAAGCGCTGAGGCGCAGGCTGTACAGCCTGCCTCGGTTCAGGCGGGTTGTTCGACAGTGAAGGTTAGGGCCAGGCCGAGGATCTGCATGCCATGGACATTGTCAGACGGTGAACTGGCGATGAGGCTCTCGAGAAATTTCAACCGCTGCGAAGTGGCGTTAATGATCAGTTTCGCGCGCAGGCCTGGCATGGTCAGCGACGAAATGGGGTACACCACCCGGCCGCTGATGTAGACGGGCGCTGTTCCACCTGGCGCAGCACGCCGACGGTGGAATAGAGCAGCGCCAGCGGCGTGACCGCCCGCACGGGGGTCTGGCTGATGGTCGCGAAGTCGAGCATTTTTTCCGGGCGCAGATAGTTCACGCCATGAAAGGCGATGGTCATCCCTTCAATAGCGGGTAAAGGCAGAGTGATGGTCTGTGGTGATGAGTCAGTCATTCGATTACCGTCGAGACAAGGTGCTGATGATTAAAGGTGACGCAAGAGGGCTAAGTATGGTGGATAACCCGGCAATGTGCTGAGCGCGTGCTCCCAATCTCACAGCCTGGCCGTGAGTTGTTGGTTTTATTGGCGTATTGTGCAATAAACCAGCAGGCGATCGGGGTGAGCTTGCAATTCACCAGGTCAGCAGGGATAATGCGCCAGCGCGTTGGGTAACTAACGCTCTCAATGGGGGCTCTGTTGGTTCTCCCGCAACGCTACTCTGTTTACCAGGTCAGGTCCGGAAGGAAGCAGCCAGAGCAGACGACGTGTGTGCCGGGATGTAGCTGGCAGGGCCCCCACCCATTTCGCCCTCCTGATATCTCCCTTGTATTTGTCCGGTCTTTATCGCTGCTATAATTAATATCTGATACGGATCACATATTATTTTTTGTTGCTAAAACAACCCGTTTTTATTCCATAATATTTACTTGTCATAAATCTGAAATGCTACTGAAATATTAATGTCATTTGCGTGTCATAAATAAAAGGCATCTTATTGATGGGAATTTGTTGCCAGAGCCATGCTATAAAATATATCTCTGGATCAGCATGTTAACTTCGTGTATTAATTATGATGATTTTATTGCACGGGAAGCGTAGCTATGACCACAGTGGTTTTGAATGTAAAAATTGACGCCGAGTTAAAAGAGAAGCTGCGTCATTATGCGGAAGTGAATAACGAGAACCTGGGAACGGCAACGGAAAAGCTGCTGCAGCTGGCTTTTCAGCTGGAGGAATCAGCAGGTGAGGCGGGGGTTCTGAAGAAGAAAAAATGAAACAACAATTCTCTACAGCCAGCAACTATAGCGAAGCCTGCGATATGTTGCGCTCAGGATACGTAAAACACGTGCGCCTGAACTGGAATATCGGTAGTGATGAGTTCTTTCGCATTGCCTCCGACTGGTGTGACACCGGCGCTAAAATTAAAAAAGATGAAGATGGCTTTATTATTTCCCTGAAAGGGTTTCCTATTCCGCGCCAGCATTAATGAAATTGCCTTATTTCTGTCACCGGGATGCCATAACCAGAGGGCAGGATACTCAGGCAATTTTATAAAAACATCTCATATACCTCATGGATGATGGTCATTTGACGGGCTGATGCCAGCCCGTCGATATTTTCTTATATTATTTTCCGCAAACGCGTATTTTCCTTCTGTTCTGCAAGGCTTTGCCACAGCGGTTGTAGCGTGGAGAAGGCCTGGCGCAATGCTTCGTCTGGCAGTGTAAATGGCAGACGCAAATAGCGATCAAAGGCTCCCTCAAGACCAAAGCGCGTGCCGGTGCCGATATGGATCCCCTGACTTTCCGCGCGCGCAGAGAACAGCGTGGCCAGCATGTCAGGGAGTTCCACCCAAAAAGAGAGCCCACCTTCCGGCGGCGTAAAGCGCCAGCGGGGAAAATACTCCGCCATTAGCGTTTCGCACATGTCCCGGCGCGCCTTCAGCATTTCCCGCCGCGGCGGTAGCAGCGTGGCGGCATTGTCCAGCAGCCAGCTGCAGGCCAGTTGCTCCAGCAGAGGCGTACCCAAATCCAGGGAATCGCGAGCCTGAATAAGGGAGGCGATGGTTCGCGTACTGGCGCGGATCCAGCCGATGCGCAGTCCTCCCCAGAAACTTTTCCCGGCCGAACCAATAGTGATCACCGCGGCATCGGGATTAAAGCAGGCCAGCGGCGGAGGCGGTGGCGCGTTATACCAGAGATCAACCATGGTCTCGTCGATCACTAGCGTCGTCCGCGTCCTGGCGGCGATATCCGCGACCCGCTGGCGGGTGGGAGCATCCATACAGCGCCCGGTGGGATTGTGAAAATCCGGCATCAGCCACGCCAGACGCGGCGCGGTCTGCGCAATAGTCGCCGCGAGTCCATCACAGTCCCATCCTTGCTGTGGAAGCGCGACGCCGACCGGGCGGCAGGAGGCGCCCTGAATGGCGCTAATCGCCATCGGATAGGTGGGGGCATCGATGACCACCCGGTCACCCGGGCCGGTAAACAGGCGGAGGATCAATGCGAAGGCGCTGAGGGCGCCGTTGACCACCATCACTTCATCGGGCCGCGTCGGCAGACCGCGTTCGCTGTAGCGACGGGCAATCGCCTCCCGCAGTACCGGCAGCCCTTGTTGATCGTAGCCGGTCTGGCCCAGGTAGGGCGGCAGAAGCGTCATGGCATGCTGGAAGGCCTGATGGACTTCCGGTCCGGCGCTGAGGGCGGCGGTAGAGAGATTCAGCGAGGAGGGGATGCCTGAGGGCGGCGGCAGGTCGGCGGGACGCTCTGGCAAGACAATGCGCGAACCGCTTCCCTGACGGCTGTAGAGAAAACCCTCCTCCCGTAACTGGCCGAGCGCGCTGGCGATGGTGGTCCGGCTGACGTTCAGCGCCGCCGCCAGCTCGCGCTCGCCTGGCAGGCGCGTTTGCAGCGTCAGGCGACCGTCGAGGATCAGCAGGCGGAGCGCTTCCGCTAGCTGACGCCATAGCGGCGTGCGTGAAGTGGACTCCTGCCAGTTGCCGAGCAGGCGTACCAGCGATTGTGTTCCAAAGCGTCGGGTTGACATAGCGATCCACTTTTCCAAAACTGGCCATTAATTATCAGTCCATTTTTGCTGATGATGAGGGCATTCGCAATGATGTAGAGGAAAAAATATGCTTCGTCGCCTGCTGCAGTTATATATCGGCCTGGTGCTTTATGGCGTGTCCACGGCGCTCTTCGTGCATGCCAATCTTGGCGCCGATCCGTGGGATGTTTTCCATCTCGGGGTGGCTAAACAACTGGGTATCAGTTTCGGTACGGTGATTATCCTGACCGGCGCGGCGGTGCTGCTGCTGTGGATCCCGATCCGGCAAATGCCGGGACTCGGCACGGTGAGCAACGTCATCGTGCTGGGGCTGGCGGCGGATGCCACGCTGGCCGTCCTGCCGCCGCTGGAGTCGCTGGTGGCTCGCAGTGTGCTGCTGGTGGGGGCGATTGTGCTGAATGCTATCGCCACCGGGATGTACATCGGCGCGGGCTTTGGCCCCGGGCCGCGCGATGGCCTGATGACTGGCCTGCACGCTCGTACCGGCTGGTCTTTGCGTGGCATCCGGACGGCTATCGAGTTGACTGTGCTGGTGATTGGCTGGCTGCTGGGCGGTAAGTTTGGCGTCGGCACCGTGATTTACGCGCTGTCGATTGGGCCGCTGATCCAGCTGTGTCTGCCGTGGTTTCGCCAGCCCGTCAGCCGCAAAGCGGTCAGCACTCCGCAGGAGATAGTCTCCTGAATTAACGACTCGCCCTCTCTATCCGCAAGAGGGCGAGCCGACGCTTACAGGCCGCTCAGACCGTGAACCATCATGTAGATCCCCACCACGATAATCAGTAAACCTGAGAACCAGGGCGCCTTGCGCGAGACATCGTTAAGCCAGGGCCAGCGGCGGGTGGCCTGTTTAAGACTCAGCGCGGCGATAGCCCCGGAAGCCACCAGCGTCAGCGCCAGACCAACGCTAAAGCCCAGTACCAGCGTGGCGCCAAGCGAAAATTTCTTCAGCTGTAAACAGATAAGCAGCACAGTAATGGACGCCGGACAGGGGATCAGCCCGCCGGTCAGGCCAAACAGTACGATCTGCCCGGTCGTCACCTGACGGCCATCAAAGCGCCGGTTGATCTCCTGAGCATGAGCCCGCTGATGCGCGTCCTGCCACTCCTCCGCCACCAGCGGCGCGGCGGATGAGGACGCATGTTCATGGTGGTGATCATGTTCGTGGTGATGATCATGTTCGTGGTGGTGCTCATGTTCATGGTGGTGATCATGTTCATGGTGGTGATCATGGTGCGTATGGGGCTGCGATTCGCGCCAGGTGCGCCAGAGCATCCAGCAGGCAATCAGTACAATCGCTATCCCCGAGATCAGTTGAAACCAGGGTTCGGAGGTCTGCGCGTTCCAGCCGCGGCCAAACCACAGGCCGGCCATGGCGATCAGCCAGACCACTGCCGTATGGGAAACCGTCGCCGCCAGCCCCAGCAGCACCGCCTGTTTTAACGTTCCCCGTACCGCCACGATAAAGGCGGCCATCATGGTTTTTGAATGGCCCGGTTCAAGGCCGTGCAGGGCACCGAGCAGTATCGCGCTGGGAATAAACAGCCAGGCATTACCTTGCTGCAGAAGGGAAGTGAAATCGTTCATATCGGGATCCTTGCCAAAAGTGCGTTTATCCTACTCCCCCCCAGTAGTAAAATACTACCCCCCAGTAGAAAAAGCGGCTGACAAAAGGGATCATGCTATGCTGGCAGGCGTTACTGATGATGAAGGTCGGTAATCACGGACAGAATGAAACGGTGGATCGTGCAATGTCACATACAGTTCGACACAAAAAAATGTTACTGACCCGACTGAAAAAAATTCAGGGGCAGAGTTCCGCGTTAGAGAAAATGCTCAATCGCGAGCATGAGTGCGCTGAGGTGCTACAGCAGCTGGCGGCGATTCGCGGCGCGGTCAACGGTATGATGCTGCAGGTTATTCAGGGGCATCTGACCGACCATGTGGTGAAAGAGCCTGAAGAGACACAGCGTGAAGCGGATCTGGAGACGGTGATGCAGGTGATCAAATCTTATCTGAAGTAGCGCCCAGGCGCGGGCGGCGAAGTGGCCACACCCGCTGGCATTCTGCTTATTGCTCCTGTTGCTTAATGCACATGGAGGTTATTTTCCGCCCACAGAATAAACTGCTCTTTTGGCAGCGCTTTGCTGTACAGCCATCCCTGGGCGTACTGGACGCCATGCTGTCGTAGCCAGTCGCGCTGGCTTTCGGTTTCCACCCCTTCGGCGACGGTGGCCAGATTGAGCGCCTTGGCCATTTCAATAATGTGCGGCGTCAGCGGCCGGTACTCGAGGGTATCGACAAAAGATTTATCGATTTTCAGCGTATCGACGTCCAGTTTCTGCAGATAGCTCAGGCTGGAGTAGCCGGTGCCAAAGTCATCAATCGAGATACGATGCCCGGCCTGACGGTAGTGAGCGATCACCGGCATGGTGGTCTCCGGATCGACAAATCCGCGCTCGGTGATTTCAAGGATGATCTGTTCGGCGGCGATCCCCCAGTGCTGCAGCTGATCGTGTAACAACGTCGGTAGGGTGGGCGAGCGTAAATCATCTACCGACAGGTTGATGGAGATGTGCACTTCCGGCCGCTGCCGCAGCCAGGGACCGAGATCGGTAAAAATTTTCCTGACGATATCTTCCGTCAACTGCGTAATCAGCCCGGTCTGCTCGGCCAGAGGAATAAAAATATCCGGCGATAAAAAGGTGCCGTCGGGTTGCTGCCAGCGGGCCAGGGCCTCGGCCCCGGCGATTTTCCCATCCTGCAACGAGATTATCGGCTGATAGTAAACCTGAATCGCTTCGGAGTTGAGGGCGTCCAGCATACTGTTGCGTGGTGATCGCAGGTGTCTCAGCAGGCGCAGCAGCAGCCAGGTAGCAAGCAGGCTGGTGAAGATGCCGACAGGGAGCCAGAAGATTAGCTGCTGGCGAATACGCTGCTGCAGCGGCAGCGTCGACGACCAGGTCACGATGCCGGAGCCCAGCTCGGGAATGCGCTGGATCCGATAGACCGTGTTATCCAGCGTCAGCATATTAACATGTGGATCTTTAATACGCTGCCAGACCGTATCCGGCAGCGGTTGGCTGCTGATCACCATTTTCAGGTGATCCAAACCAAACAGCATGGTATGGATCTTCTCCTCGCTGGCAGGAACCACATCGATAAAAGAGATGGGATCGATCATCACCATATGCTGTTGACTGCCCATGGCCGTCATCTGGTGATTAAGGCCGAGATCGTTAATTGAGGTCAGCCAGGTGCGATAGCCGTCAGGGGCAATGTGGTCCGGCGGGGGAAAGGTGACCGCGACGCTATGGTCTTCCAGGGAGGAACATTGCGGCACGGAATCACGCAGCCAGAGCACTTCCTGAATGTAGCGATGGGTGTAGGCGATGCGGCGGAGCGTGAGCAGGTGCTCAGGGCTACAGGAGGCGGCGGTGTGTGAGTCGGCCTCACGTAGCGCTTCCCTGGCCTGATCGGCAACCTGCAGCGTGCGGACGACGATACGGTTGGAATAGTCATCCAGTTCACGATAGAACTGCAGCTTGGCCTGCCGCGCTGCCTGCCAGATGCTGAGTGAGATGGGCAGGATGATGGCCAGTATCAGCACCCCTGTAAACAGCGCCACCAGATGCCGGGTCCTCATGCCTGTGTCCTTATCGTTCGCCGGGTGTCATCAGTATATGCGAAAGATAAATCAGGCGCAGCGAGAGAAGTGAGCTGAGGTCGCGAAAAAACCGGCATCGCGAGAGGCTGCGATGCCGGGAGAGAAGGATGATTCCGATGCAGCAGAATAAAAATGAGGGTGTGAATGCCGGGCAGGGTGTATTCCGGCATTCAGTCGCAGCATACACGGCGCAGATGACAGCAATATGTTAGCTAGTGCGCATCCGGCGCCGGGATATCAGCGCTGATACGCAGGTCATTCTCATCAAATACCATGCAGAAGCGCTCATCGAAGGCCAGATTTATTTTCTGCCACGGGCGGAAATGGACGTCGCCGGGCAGCAGGACCTTGACGTTATCGTGGCCGTAGCACTGGCCGAACAGATAGGTATTGTTACCCAGACGCTCCACCACTTCACATTGAAACTCCACCACGGTACCGGTAGTGACGTCGGGCGTGAGATGCTCTGGCCGGATCCCCAGCGTCACCGCGGCGCCGGGCTTCAGCGGCTGGGTAGCGATATTGAGGACCAACTGATGGTCCTGCGCGAGGGTGACCGTTAAGCGTTCCGGCTGCCAGTCGCTGACGATGGCCGGTAAAAAGTTCATCTTCGGCGAGCCGATAAAGCCGGCGACGAATTTGTTGACCGGATTGTAATACAGCGCCATCGGCGAACCCATTTGTTCGACTTTCCCGTAGTTCATGACCACGATTTTATCGGCCAGCGTCATCGCCTCTACCTGATCGTGGGTGACATACACCATGGTGGTCTTCAGCTCCTGGTGCAGACGGGCAATATGCAGGCGCATATCGACGCGCAGCTCCGCATCGAGGTTAGAGAGCGGCTCATCGAACATAAACACCCGGGGATTACGCACGATCGCCCGGCCAATGGCCACGCGCTGCCGCTGGCCGCCAGAGAGCTGCTTCGGTTTACGATCCAGCAGGTGCGAGAGCTGCAGCGTTTTAGCCACCATTTCCACCTGGCGACGGATCTCCGTTTTCGGCACTTTATTCACCTTCAACCCGTAGCCCATGTTCTCTGCCACCGTCATGTGCGGGTAGAGCGCATAGGACTGGAAGACCATCGCCACGCCGCGGCGGGCGGGCACGACATCATTCATCACCTCATCGCCGATCAGCACTTCACCCTCGCTGACCTCTTCCAGACCGGCAATCATGCGCAGCAGCGTCGATTTTCCACAGCCGGAAGGACCGACGAAAACGGCAAACTCGCCATCTTCAATATCGAGATTGACCTGGTGCAGCGTCACCGTGCTGCCGAACCTTTTGGTGACATTCCTCAGTCGTATATTGGACATCCACATTCCCCGAAGTGAGTAGCTGTTGTTTGCCGTTGCTCTGTCGCTGTGTGTAGCATGAATTGTATTACGTGTAACAAATCAGCGTGGCGATGTTCAACAGCAGTAAAATCATGCCCTGACTATAACTTCCGCAGTTTTAGCGCCATACAGCGGCGTTTCATTTCTGTAATGATGATCACACAACTGGCAGCTTATGGTAGTTTTGTCAGCGATCTACGGGTAGCGTATAACAAAAGAGAGCTTGAGCCTTTTTCTCATATAACTCGCCAGGTTAAAGTGATTTATTTTTCTGACTGGCAGAGATAAGCCCAATAAAAACCATTAAATTGTTATACCTTCACATGAGGTTGATAATGAAAAAGAACACGCTTGCTGCACTGATCCTTACCACCCTGGCGGCGGGGCAACTCACCAGCCTGCAGGCGCACGCCGCCGGGCAGCTCAACGTCTGGGAAGACATTAAAAAATCCGCCGGCATCAAAACCGCGGTTAGCGATTTTGAAAAGCAGTACAACGTGAAGGTTAATCTCCAGGAGATGCCTTATGCCCAGCAGCTGGAAAAACTGCGCCTCGACGGCCCGGCGGGTATTGGGCCGGACGTGCTGGTGATCCCGAATGACCAGCTCGGCGGCGCCGTGGTTCAGGGACTTCTCTCGCCGCTCAGCGTCGATCAGGCGAAACAGGATGCCTTTACGCCAGCCTCCATCAATGCCTTCCGCATGGATAACGCGTTGTACGGGATCCCGAAGGCGGTGGAAACCCTGGTGCTTATCTACAACAAGGACCTGATCGACAAGCCGCTGGACAGCCTGCAGGCCTGGCTGGACTACTCGAAAACCCAGCGCGAGCAGAACAAATACGGCCTGCTCGCCAAGTTTGACCAGATCTATTACAGCTGGGGGGCGATTGGCCCGATGGGCGGCTATATCTTTGCTAAAAACGACAGCGGTGGCTTTAACCCGCAGCAAGTGGGCCTCAATACCCCCGGCGCCGTCGAAGCCGTCACCTTCCTGAAAAAATTCTATGCCGAGAAGGTCTTTCCAGCGGGGATCCTCGGCGATAACGGGCTGAATGCCATCGATTCCCTGTTTACCGAGAAAAAAGCGGCGGCGGTGATCAACGGCCCCTGGGCCTTCCAGCCGTATGAAGCCGCTGGCATTAACTATGGCGTGGCGCCCCTGCCGACCCTGCCGGACGGCAAGCCGATGAGCTCCTTCCTGGGCGTCAAAGGCTATGTGGTATCGACCTGGAGTAAAGACAAAGCGCTGGCGCAACAGTTTATCGAGTTCATCAACCAGCCGCAGTATGTGAAAGCCCGCTATGTCGCCACCGGCGAAATTCCGCCGCTGAAGGCGATGATTGACGATCCGGTGATTAAAAACGACCAAAAGGCCAGTGCCGTCGCCATCCAGTCGGCGCGAGCGGTGGCGATGCCGGGCATTCCGGAGATGGGGGAAGTGTGGGGGCCGGCCAACGCCGCGCTTGAACTGAGCCTCACCGGTAAGCAGGCGCCGCAGGCCGCGCTCGATAACGCGGTGAAACAGATCACGATGCAGATCGAAGCAATGCAGGCCAGCAATCAGTAATTCACCGTCACGTGAAGTCACCGAGCGGGAGGGGGACCTCCCGTTTGTAGAAGGAGTCGAGTGTGAGCATCCATTCCAGCGAAAATTTTAGCGACGCACGCGGGCCCGGGCGCCATGCATGGTGCGGCCTGCTGCTGGCAATCGTGCCGGGTTTCGGTCAGTTTTATCATCGCCAGTGGCTGAAAGGGCTGGTCTTCCTGGTGCTGCTCAGCAGCTTTCTGGGGATTTTTTATGATTTCCTGCGTGAGGGGTTGTGGGGGTTATATACCCTGGGTGAAGAGGTACCGCGGGATAACTCTATCTTCCTGTTAGCGGAGGGGATTATCAGTGTGCTGATCGTCGCCTTTGGCGTGCTGATCTATTTTCTCTCGCTGCGGGATGCGTGGCTGAACGGCAAAAAACGCGATGAGGGGATCGCCCTGAACAGCGTGCGTAAGCAGTACCAGATGCTGCTGAGCGACGGCTTCCCGTACCTGATGATCACCCCGGGCTTTATTCTGCTGGTGTTTGTGGTGATCTTTCCCATTCTGTTCGGTTTCGCCATCGCCTTCACCAACTACAACCTGTACCACACGCCGCCGGCGAAGCTGGTGGACTGGGTGGGGCTGAAAAACTTCGTCAATATTTTCACCCTCTCTATCTGGCGCTCCACCTTCCTGGATGTGCTGCAGTGGACCGTGGTGTGGACGCTGCTGGCGACCACCCTGCAGTGTACGGTGGGCGTGCTGCTGGCGATTCTGGTGAACCAAAAAGATCTGCGCTTTAAGCCGCTGATCCGCACCATCTTTATTTTGCCGTGGGCGGTGCCGGGGTTTGTCACCATCCTCGTCTTTGCCGGTATGTTCAACGATTCATTCGGGGTCATCAACAACGCGATCCTGTCGTTCTTCGGTATCAGCCCGAAGGCATGGCTGACCGACCCGTTCTGGACTAAAACGGCGCTGATCATGATGCAGACCTGGCTTGGCTTCCCGTTTGTCTTTGCCATGACCACCGGCGTGCTGCAGGCGATCCCGGACGATCTGTATGAAGCGGCGACGATGGACGGCGCCAGCGCCTTTACCCGTCTGCGCACCATCACTCTGCCGCTGGTGCTGTACGCGATCGCGCCGATCATCATCACTCAGTACACCTTCAACTTTAATAACTTCAACATCATTTATCTGTTTAACAACGGTGGTCCTGCGGTGGCAGGCTCTAACGCCGGCGGGACGGATATTCTGGTGTCGTGGATCTATAAGCTGACGATGTCCTCGTCGCAGTACGCCATCGCGGCGACCATCACGATCCTGCTGTCGATCTTTGTCGTCGGCCTGGCGCTGTGGCAGTTCCGCGCCACCAAATCCTTCAAAAATGACGACATGGCGTAAGGGAAGCAACATGGCTCAATCACCCAGTATTAAACGCGAAAAGTGGATCCGACTCTCTCTCACCTGGCTGGTGGTTATTCTGGTCTCGGTGGTGATTATCTATCCGCTGGTCTGGACGGTCGGGGCGTCGCTGAACGCCGGCAATAGCCTGCTCAGTACCTCGATCATTCCGGAAAACCTGTCGTTCCAGCACTATGCCGATCTGTTCAATGGCAATGTGAATTACCTCACCTGGTACTGGAACTCGATGAAAATCAGCTTCCTGACCATGGTGCTGACCCTGATTAGCGTCAGCTTTACCGCCTACGCTTTCTCCCGCTTCCGCTTTAAAGGGCGGCAGAACGGGCTGATGCTGTTCCTGCTGCTGCAGATGATCCCGCAGTTTTCCGCGCTGATTGCCATCTTTGTGCTGTCGCAACTGCTTGGCCTGATAAACAGCCACCTGGCGCTGGTGCTGATCTACGTCGGGGGAATGATCCCGATGAACACCTGGCTGATGAAGGGGTATCTCGACGCGATCCCCAAAGATCTGGATGAGTCTGCTCGCATGGACGGCGCCAGCAGCTTTCGCATCTTTATCGAGATCATCATGCCGTTGTCGAGGCCGATCCTCGCGGTGGTGGCGCTGTTCTCCTTCACCGGTCCGCTGGGCGATTTCATCCTCTCCAGCACCATCCTGCGTACCCCGGATAAATACACGCTGCCTATCGGTCTGTATAACCTGGTGGCGCAAAAAATGGGTGCCAGTTACACCACCTACGCGGCGGGGGCGGTGCTGATTGCCGTACCGGTGTGTTGGTACCGTAATACGGCACATGTTGATAGCTGTAATCCCAGACGTCTTCCAGCGCACGCAGGTTGTGCTGAATATTCGGGTACTCGCCGTAGCAAATGAAACCGCCGCTGGCGAGCGGGGGGTACGGCGCTTCGAAATCAATCTTGTCGTACGGGTTTACTTTCTTCTCGACATCAAGGTGGAAGCTGTTGGTGTAATAACCTTTATCCGTAACGCCATCCACCACGCCAAACTCGGCGGTATCCAGACGGCAGAAGCGGTCACACAGGTTTTCACTCGGCGTGCTGTAGAGGCTAAAGCCGTAGCCCGTTTCTTCTTTCCACTGATCCACCGCCTGACGCAGACGTTCCACAATCGCCACGCCTTTGGCGCGCAGCGCTTCACTGTCGAACATATGCTCATTGCCGAACAACGCGTTGATGGTTTCGTGGATGCCGATATAGCCCAGGGAGATAGACGCACGGCCATTTTTGAAGATTTCAGAGACATCGTCGTCTGCTTTCAGACGCACGCCGCAGGCCCCTTCCATGTACAAAATTGGCGCCACACGCGCTTTTACCCCTTCCAGGCGGGCGATTCGGGT
>OKER01000180.1_pt1 | contig 17997 bp, 15 predicted proteins | sample 1610031 | NCBI WGS metagenome assembly OKER01 (sample SAMN04436611, study PRJEB24849) | human gut metagenome | biome: human gut; feature: NICU; material: stool | host: Homo sapiens | place: USA: Saint Louis, MO | collected 2009-12-31
AAGCAAAAACCCGCCTTTTGGGCGGGTTCTTTAAATAGTGGTGCCCGGACTCGGAATCGAACCAAGGACACGGGGATTTTCAATCCCCTGCTCTACCGACTGAGCTATCCGGGCAACGGGGCGCATTAAACCGTAATCCGCCCACCCCGTCAACCAAATTTCTTAAATTACTTATCGATTGCTTATCTTTGCGGCAATTCTGCGTTCAAAGGCGCGTTTTGGCTTAACTTCACTGCATGCCGTTATCACCCTCGCGGGTTTTCCAGCCGCTGGTAATGGCGATTACGTGGCGCAACCCGGAGATAATATAATCGCCAATGACCTCTTCATCCTCGCGCGGGGAGCTCAGCGTAATTTCCGCATCCACGCCGTGGCGATAGGCGCCATGGTGGCTAAAAATAGTGCCGATATAGCACTTCCCGTTCAGCCAGACCGGAATATAGGCCACTGTCTCATAGATATAGTTGATGGCGACGCCGCTGTAGTAGTTATCCGCCTCGTCGGCGGAGGTGCCCGGTGGGATGGGGCAGATCGGCGCATCGTTGTCGCTGACGGGTTTGTCTTTCAGCAGGCTGCCCTGCATGACCTCCAGCGAACGCAGCAGATCCACTTTATCGCTGTCGCTGAGGGGTGGGGTTAACGGCTGGTCTTTCTCCGGGGAGCGGATGCTGTTCAGCGTATAGCGATAGCGAACCGTCACCGCGGGCGTCTGGCTCGCAGTGCTGAACGGGCGCAGCAGGTAGAGATTATCTTCGCCAAACTGGCCGTTGTACCACAGGGCATACACCTGACCGTTGATTTTGACCCAGTGGTTCCATTGGTTAGCCCCGCGGCCATTGATAGAAAAGAGGGCGCCGGGCACCCCGGCATCGAAATCATCGCCGTTATCACTGTCGCTGCCGTCGACGGCGGCAAAGTCATTATCGCCGCGCCGGAGCACCCCGGTGTAGCTGAAGAGCCCGGTGCCGCCCACGTAGCTGTCGATGATCAGATCGCGTTTGCCGTCACCGTCGAGATCGATCAGGGTAAAGCTGACTTTACCGTTTTCTGAATCTGCGCTGATCGAGGAGCGCAGAAACGCCTGCCACTCGTCATCGCTGATATCCGGGGAAGGTTTGCTGGTCGAAACCAGGGTGTCATCGGCGTAGGTGAGCGTGAAGTCGGTAATATGGCCGGTTAACGGAAACTGCTCGGCGACCTTATTCAGCGACAATTCTGGATCGCTTTTTTGCGCTTTCAGCACTGCGTTATACAGCGTGCGCAGGGCGAGGTTATCCGCCTCTTTCTGCTGCCTGGGGATCACCTGGCTGACAAAGGTCGGCAGCATCCAGGTGCCGCCGGGGGTGATTTCCCGACACATACCGGTGCTGTACTTCAGGCTGGGGGTAAAGGTTTTACCGTCCCAGACGCGGGTTTCGCCGGTTAGGCAGTCGGCAATGCCCCGTTCTTTGTGCAAAAAGACGATAGTGCCGTTGGCGTAGCTCGAGGCCTCGGTGGTCAGCAACCGTGGCTTGTTCAGCTGGGCGTTATCGACCAGCCACAGCGCATAGCCGTCGTTATAGGGCGCTCGCCAGCAGAGCGCCTGCACCAGAGAATGGGTTTTATCCAGCGCGGTCAGCGTGATCTGGCGCTCTGCCGCCGGGATGGCCGGGTTCTGCCAGTCGTCACAGCGCTGGTTCAGCAGCGGCGTCAGGGAGGGCAGCAGCTTCTGGCGCTGAAGTATGCTCAGCGCCACCGGCTGCGCGTTATGGATCACCGGGGCGGCGATAATCTCCGGGGCGGCAGTGGCTGGCAAAATGGCATCGTCGCCGGCATCGCCTTTATCCAGCAGCGCGTCGGCGGTGCCGGTGCGTCGCTGAAACGCATCCATTTTACCCAGTACCTCGCGGCTGCCGGCGCTGGAAAGCGGCAGGTGCTGGCCGTTAAGGGTGAATTCGATTTTGCGCTGATTCGCCAGGGCCTGTAGCAGGGCGGCAGTCTGATCGCTGTCCAGACGGAAGTGGCTGTCGTCCTGGGCGTCCAGCGCGCCAAGATCCCGGTCGTCGATCAGCAGGCTGGCGGTGGAGTCGGCGGGGATATCGTGCTCGATTTGCGCAAAGGTGGCCGTGGCGGCGAGGCGCTGTTCGCTGCCGGCGTTGCGGGTCAACAGCACGCTGACCTCGCCCATGCGGACGCCGTAACCCGCCGCCCGGCAGGTGCCAGTGTTATCGCAGGCGAGCTCCCAGTCTTTTTGCGTAAAGGAAAAACCTTGCAGGGGAGCCGCCAGCAGAGGTGTGGAGCACAGCCCCAGCCAGGCAGCCCAGAAGAACGCGCGCATATCAATCCCTGTCAGCAATCAGTGAGGGGGAAATTATAGGCGCGACGTGGCGGTTAGGATATCAGAATCAGGTTAAGGCGCCGCCCATACGACACTGGGCGAAGCGCAGAATATCTTCTGCCAGCCGCCGGGCCGTATCCACATCCGTCTGGCTACGCTTGATCAGCAGACGGCTCAGGCAGCCCTCGACGATCAGCTCCATCTGTTTAGCGACCATTTCCGGGTCATCCACCTCCAACTGAGTCAGCAGCTCATGAGTATAGGCCAGCGAAGCCTGCTTCTGCTGTTCCGCCAGCTGGTGAATGGGGTGCTGGGGATCGGGATAGAAGGTGCAGGCGGCGATAAACAGACAGCCGGGGTAGCGGTGGTTGCTAACGCAGGTGGTGAGTGCGGCATAGCGTGCCAGCAGCTTTTGCTCTGCGCTTAAGGTGTCGTCCAGCAGCAACTGTCGGCGCCAGGCATCCACCTGCTGGCTCAGATAGCGAAGCGCGTCGTACAGCAGCGCTTCGCGATCGGGCCAGAAGCGTTTCAGGTCGCTCGTCGGACAGGACACGCGCTCAGCGACCATCTCCAGCGACGTGTTGGCGATACCTTCAATTTCAAGAATTTTAATGGCTTCTGCCAGGACGTCTTCACGTAGCACGGTGTTCTCCTCCATCTTTCCTCCTAAAGTGTCGCTCACGCTTGCCAATCGCGCAAATGGGCGCTGAATGCCGCGGCATCCATAAAGCCGGTGACTCGCCGCTCAGGCTGTTCCTGACCCTCAGCGTTGAAGAACAGGATCGTCGGCAGACCGAGCACCTGCAGGTGTTTCAGCAGCGCGACGTCTTGCGGGCTGTTCTTCGTCACATCAATCTGTAATAACACGGTGCCTTTCAGCGCCTGCTGCACGTCAGGTGAACTAAAGGTGTATTTTTCAAACTCTTTGCACGCCACGCACCAGTCGGCGTAAAGATCGAGCATCACCGGTTGGCCTTTTGCCTGCGCCAGCGCCTGGTTAAGCTCGGCAACCGAGTTGACGCGGGTGAACGTCAGATGCGCCTGCTGCTCGACTGCCGGGGCGCCAAATGCCCAGTCCTGCAGGGGCCGCGCGCTGACCAGCGCGGCAGCAAGCAGGATGATTTGTACCAGCCGCATCCACGGTCGGGTAGCGCCCAGCGAGGTGATAAACGCCCAGCTGAAGAAGGCGACACCGAGCATTGACCACAGACGTAATCCCCACGGGTCGCCGACAATGCGCTCCAGCAGGAAAACGGGCAGAGCCAGGATCACGAACCCGAAGGCGGTCTTCACATGGCTCATCCACGGGCCGCTCTTCGGCAGCAGACGGTTGCCAAATACGGTGACGAGGATCAATGGCAGGCCCATGCCCAGCGCGTAGAGGTACAGCGTGCCGCCGCCCAGCCAGAGATTACCGCTCTGGGCGATATACAACAGGATGGCGCTCAGCGGCGCGGTGGTGCATGGGGAGCAGATCAGTCCGGCAATGGCGCCCATCGCGAAAACGCCACCGGGCGAGCCGCCCTGGCGCTTATTGCTGAGCAGCACCAGCCGCGTCTGCAGCGAGGAGGGCAACTGGAGCGTGAACAGGCCGAACATGGAGAGCGCCAGCAGAATAAATACCACCGACAGTCCCGCCAGGACATACGGGTGCTGCAGGGCCGCCTGGAACTGCAGACCGGCGGCGGCCACTACCAGCCCCAGCGCGGTGTAGGTTAAGGCCATCCCCTGGACGTAAATAAAGGCCAGCAGCAGGGCGCGCGCGGTGGAAAGCCGCTGCTTTCCGCCCAGCACAATGCCGGAAATCAGCGGGTACATCGGCAGCACGCAGGGGGTGAAGGCGATACCAATACCTATCAGCAGCGCCCACAGCGCCGTAAAGGGCAGGCGGGCAGGCGTGTCTGCAGGCGGCACTGCGGCAGGCGCAGGTGATGTGGCGAGCTCCGGGGCCGGTCGCGGCTCAACCGGCAGCGGCGGGTTGAACGCCGGACGGCTGCTCGTCGACGGCATGGGCTCGATGGCGGTTGCCTGGCCGTCGGCAGAAGTCGCCAGCACGGCGCTCAGCGGGATCACTTTGGTTTCCGGTGGATAACAGAATCCGGCATCGGCGCAGCCCTGCCAGGTGACGGTGAGGGTGGCGTCTTTCTCCGCCTGCTTCACCGTGACCGGCACGGTCAGGCGCTGGCGGAAAATCTCGCTTTTGCCGTAAAACTCATCTTGATGCCACTCTCCTGCCGGGAGCGCCGGTTCGTCGATCGTCGCCCCGGCGGCGCGAAAGGTAAACTGTTGACGATAAAGATAGTAACCATCCTTGATTTGCCAGCTCAGGTTGACATCGTGCTGTTGCTGCTGAAAGTCAAAGGCGAAGGCCTGGTCAGCAGGCACGAAGTTCGAGCGCCCCGGCGCGTCGAATAACCCGGCGGTGGCTGACGTGCTGCACAGCAGCAGGATCAGCGTAATGATGCGGTAAGCCATGAGAGGTAATCGTTGTCTCCATGAATGACGGGCAGAACCAGCAGTTCAGGGGTTTGATACGGGTGGTGAGACTTCAGGCAATCCAGCAGCGCCTGCTGATGGGCAAGGTCGGTTTTGAGCAGCATCTGAACTTCATACTCCTGCTCGAGTTTCCCTTCCCAGTAATAGAGCGAGGTGGCGCCCGGCAGCAGCGTGGCACAGGCGGCCAGCTTGTCCGCCAGGGCTTTTGCCGCCAGATCCTGGGCGGTCGCTTCATCCGGCGCGGTACAGAGCACAACAACAGCATCAGGCGTAGTCATCATGAACCTCGTATCAGCGAAAAGAGGCACTATAGCACGCAAGATGCGGGGATATTAGCGTCACGATCGGGGGTAGGGGAGGGAAACGGGCAGCGGGCCCGCGCGGGGCCCGCTGCCAGCGGTATTTACAGCATAATCCCGCCAAAGATAAAGCCCAGGATTACGCACAGCGTGATAGCGATAATGCCAGGGATCAGGAAGGCGTGGTTAAAGACGTATTTGCCGATGCGCGTCGAGCCGGTGTCGTCCATCTCCACCGCCGCCAGCAGGGTCGGATAGGTTGGCAGGACGAACAGTGCCGAGACGGCGGCAAACGAGGCGATCGCCGTCAGCGGGCTGACGCCGAGCAGCAGCGCGGCGGGCATCAGCGCCTTGGTGGTGGCTGCCTGTGAGTAGAGCAGCGTGGCGGCGAAGAACAGCACCACCGCCAGCAGCCATGGGTAATTGTGCAGCAGGTCGCCGGCCACGGCCTGGATATCGCTGATGTGCGCTTTAACGAAGGTATCGCCCAGCCAGGCGACGCCGAGGACGCAGACGCAGGCGCTCATCCCGGATTTAAAGGTGCTGGCGTTGAGCACTTCGCCAGTGTCGATTTTGCAGGTGATGCTAATCAGGGTGGCGATGGTCAGCATAAACACCACGATCGCTTCGTTACGCGGCAGCACCGGGTTCTTAATCAGGCCGACGGTATCGCTGATGGCCGTGGCGTAGAACATCACCGCCACGATGCCGATCAAAAACAGGAGGACAGAGCGTTTGGCGTGCGGCTTCAGCTCAAACACCTGGCTGCCGCGCAGTCTAACTTCCCCCTTGGCCAGCCGCTCCTGGTAAATGGGATCGTCTTTCAGTTCGCAGCCGAGGAAGTTGCAAACAATCGCGGTGAGCATTACCGCCAGCAGGGTGACCGGAATACAGATGGCCAGCAGCGTCAGGTAGCTAACGCCCAGCGGCTCAAGGATCCCGGCAAAGAACACCACCGCCGCGGAGATAGGCGAGGCGGTGATCGCTATCTGAGAGGCCACGACCGCAATCGACAGCGGACGAGATGGGCGAATGCCTTGCTCTTTGGCCACTTCGGTGATCACCGGCAGCGTGGAGAAGGCGGTATGGCCGGTGCCGGCGAGTACGGTCATAAACCAGGTCACCAGCGGGGCAAGGAAGGTAATGTACTTCGGGTGGCGGCGCAGCATCCGTTCGGCGAGGCTGACCAGGTAATCCATCCCGCCGGCGACCTGCATGGCGGCGATAGCGGCGATGACCGCCATGATGATTTCAATAACGTCGAAGGGGATCGCACCCGGTTTGATTTGAAAAATAAGCGTCAGGACAAGGACGCCAAGGCCACCGGCAAAGCCGATACCAATGCCGCCGAGCCTGGCGCCGAGATAAATCGCCAGCAGGACAATAACCAGTTCTGCACCAAACATATATGCCTTCCTTGTTTTTTAACAAGTTGATATTGGATTGTTGTATTTTAGTAAAACTAAAAAGCAAAAAAGGCATGTCATCGCTGACATGCCTTTCAATGACTAACCGGAAAGATTACTGTTCGCTTTCATCGGTATAACGCTTCGCTTTATAAGCAGGATGCATCAGGTTTTGCGCGGAGAAAATATCATCCAGCTCCGCCGCCGTCAGCAGCCCACGCTCCAGCACCACTTCCCGCACGCTCTTGCCGGTTTCGGCGCAGATCTTGCCGACGATATCGCCATTGTGGTGGCCGATAAACGGGTTGAGGTAGGTGACGATGCCGATGGAGTTGTAGACGTAGCCTTCACATACCGCTTTATTGGCGGTGATGCCGTTAACGCATTTCTCCAGCAGGTTGTAGCAGGCGTTGGTCAGGATATGTATGGATTCGAACATCGCCTGGCCGATCACCGGCTCCATCACGTTCAGCTGCAGCTGCCCGGCTTCGGAGGCCATGGTCACCGTGGTGTCGTTGCCGATGACTTTAAAGCAGACCTGGTTGACCACCTCCGGCACTACCGGGTTAACCTTCGCCGGCATAATAGAGGAACCCGCCTGCAGCTCCGGCAGGTTGATTTCGTTGAGGCCTGCGCGTGGACCGGAAGAGAGCAGGCGCAGGTCGTTACAGATCTTGGACAGTTTCACCGCCAGGCGTTTCAGCGAACTGTGAACCATAACGTACGCCCCGCAGTCCGAGGTGGCTTCAATCAGATCTTCCGCCGGAACGACCGGTAAGTTGCTCACTTCCGCCAGCTTCTGCACCGCCAGCTGTTGATAGCCGTCCGGGGTGTTGAGGCGTGTACCGATGGCGGTGGCGCCGAGGTTCACCTCCAGCAGCAGCTCCGCAGTGCGCAGAATACTTTTGGTCTCTTCATTAAGCAGCACATTGAAGGCATGGAACTCCTGGCCGAGGGTCATCGGCACCGCGTCCTGCAGCTGGGTGCGGCCCATTTTGAGAATGTCCTGGAACTCCACGGCTTTCGCCTGGAAGCCTTCGCCCAGCTGTTTAATCGCATCGATTAACTTCAGGATGGAGGCATACACCGCGATGCGGAATCCGGTCGGGTAGGCATCGTTGGTGGACTGGCATTTGTTGACGTGATCGTTTGGGTTCAGGTACTGGTATTCGCCTTTCTGATGGCCCATCAGCTCGAGGCCGATGTTCGCCAGGACTTCGTTGGTGTTCATGTTTACGGAGGTGCCGGCCCCGCCCTGGAAGACATCGACCGGGAACTGGTCCATGCATTTGCCGTTATTGAGGACTTCGTCACAGGCGGCGATAATCGCATTTGCCGCGCTTTTGGGAATGGTCTGCAGCTCCTTGTTCGCCAGCGCGGCGGCTTTCTTCACCATCACCATGCCGCGCACGAATTCTGGTATGTCGCTGATTTTGCTGTTGCTAATGTAGAAGTTTTCAATCGCTCGCAGAGTATGAACGCCGTAGTAAGCGTCCGCGGGAACTTCCCTGGTGCCCAACAGATCTTCTTCGATACGAATGTTGTTTAACATGTGAACCTTCTTTTCAAGCTGCCAATGAATTCACCAAATACACAGAATATCCAGGATTCAGTATATTTTCTGGCCGACGATTATTTCCTTAACCGGCCTGGTGCCCAAGATCATATGCTGATGATAGCGAATATCAGTAAGCTTGATCACTTATTACATCGCGGGTGTGAGAAGATTTATTAATCTGTGAAATGGGTCACCGCTTTCCTATTGCTGGAAAAAATAAGCATTTCCGCTGATTGAAAAGCCGCGCAGCATCCCCATCTTAGAGGGATGCGATCAGCAAATTGATGATTACGGGGGCTGAGCTCAGCGCCCGTTAGATGAAGGAGACGCCGGTGCGTTGGATTCCGTTTATTGCCTTTTTTCTTTACGTTTACATTGAGATATCGATCTTTATCCAGGTCGCGCACGTGCTGGGCGTCTTTATGACCCTAATCCTGGTGATCTTTAGCTCGGTGGTAGGGATGTCGCTGGTGCGTAACCAGGGCTTCAAAAACTTCCTGCTGATGCAGCAGAAGATGGCCGCAGGCGAGAGCCCGGCGGCGGAGATGATCAAGAGCGTTTCACTGATTATTGCCGGTCTGCTGCTGTTGCTCCCGGGGTTCTTTACCGACTTCCTTGGCCTGCTGCTGTTACTGCCGCCGGTGCAGAAGCACCTGACGATGAAGCTGATGCCGCATCTGCGCTTCAGCCGGATGCCGGGCGGCGGCTTTAGCGCCGGAACTGGCGGCGGTGAGACCTTCGAAGGGGAATTCCAGCGTAAGGATGAGCAGCGCGATCGTCTGGACCATAAGGACGATCCCCGCGATTAATACACGCCCGGCCCGGTCAGCAGATGCGACCGGGCCGGTTTCTTTCCTGGCTTACACGCTACCTGTCGCCAGCTTGCGCCTGGGTAAAAACAGCCACAGCCCCGCCAGCATCACCAGCGCGTACAGACTCTTCCAGCCGACCATCGCCAGCAGCAGCAGACAGAGAATGCTGCCCACCACCGCCAATAGCCGATAGCGCCCGCGCAGCAAACGACAGCCGGCCAGCATGCACAGCAGGTAGATCATGATGAAAATGCCGTTGGCATAGACGATCAGCGCGTCCAGATTGATATCGAGCAAATAGATACACAGGGTGCTGACCACGCAGGAGCCCAGCACGGCGTTGAGGGCATTGCGCGGGATCTGCCGTGGCGACAGCCGTGCGAGGTAGCTTTCGGGCTTATGCTGCGCCTGCGACCAGACCAGGCGGGCGAAGCTTTGAATATAGATGTTGAGGCTGGCGAAACAGGCGAGATAGCCGATGACGCAGGCCACCCACAGCGCTTCGACACCGAACAGACGGACCACGATGTTCGGTAGCGACGCGGCCGCCGCCATCTCCTCGCCAAAGGCGTGGAAGTGCAGCACCAGCACGGTACAGGCCCAGTAGACCGAACCGGCAAGCAGCAGGCCTATCATCAGCGCCCTGGGGAAGTCACGCTCGGGATGTTTAAACTCCGAGGCCAGGTGAGCAAAAGCTTCCAGACCGACAAAGCACCAGAACATGACCGATAGCGCGGAGAAGAGCTGACCATGGTCGATCTCCGTCAGGGCGGGGAAGGGGATCTGCGCCGGGCTTATCCCGCCACGCCACCAGACGGCGACGATCAGCGCCACAATCAGCACGGCAACCAGCGTCTGCAGGTTGGCGCTGGAGCTGGCGCCACGCGAACCGATCCACCAGACGATGGCCAGGGTGCCCAGCTCCGCCAACAGTAGCTGCGCATCATGCCAGCCGAACAGCGCCTGGCCGAAGCCGGTGGCGATGTGCAGCGCGGCGGGGAGTCCGACCGGGATAACGGATAAAAACAGCCAGCCGGTGACGCTGGCCAGACGTGGGCCAAATGCCATATCGACAAAGTGGGCCACGCCGCCCGCGCTGGGAAAATGGCGGCCCAGTAGGGCAAAGACGATGGCAATCGGGAAAACAAGGAGAATGAGCAGCGGCCATGCCCACAGACTGTTATCGCCAGCGACCAGCGCCGCCAGCGCCGGGACGGCGAAGACGCCGGTACCCAGCAATGAGGTGGAAAGTAATCCGACTCCCTGTCCCAGTCCCAACTCCTGTTTTAAACCACTCATGATTCCATCCTGCGCCAGTGAAAAAAAAGAGAGTATCACAATCGCTTTTCCTTATGACGCATTGGCCGATAGCGCTGCTTTTTGCGCGCTAGCGCAAAGGTAAAAATTTTTTTTGATTTTGCCCTTGAAGCGGGAAATGGCCACCCCCATCTCTCTCTGCACTAGCCGGTAAACCGCGTTCGGCCCGGCGTCACCCATAACTGATAATGACTTTCTCGAAGGAGAGCTATCAATGAGTATTCGTCCGTTACATGATCGTGTGATCGTCAAACGTAAAGAAGTTGAAACCAAATCTGCAGGCGGCATCGTTCTGACCGGTTCTGCGGCAGCTAAATCAACTCGTGGCGAAATCATCGCTGTCGGTAAAGGCCGCATTCTGGAAAACGGAACTGTGCAGCCGCTGGACGTTAAAGTTGGTGACATCGTGATTTTCAACGATGGCTACGGCGTGAAGTCTGAGAAGATCGACAACGAAGAAGTGCTGATCATGTCCGAAAGCGACATCCTGGCAATTGTTGAAGCGTAATTCGCACGACCCTGAACGAATTTGAGGAATAAAAGAAATGGCAGCAAAAGACGTAAAATTCGGTAACGACGCTCGTGTAAAAATGCTGCGCGGCGTAAACGTACTGGCAGATGCAGTTAAAGTGACCCTGGGCCCGAAAGGCCGTAACGTGGTTCTGGACAAATCCTTCGGCGCGCCGACCATCACTAAAGATGGCGTTTCCGTTGCTCGTGAAATCGAACTGGAAGACAAGTTCGAAAACATGGGTGCGCAGATGGTGAAAGAAGTTGCCTCTAAAGCGAACGACGCGGCAGGCGACGGTACCACCACCGCAACCGTACTGGCTCAGGCTATCGTGAACGAAGGCCTGAAAGCTGTTGCAGCAGGCATGAACCCGATGGATCTGAAACGTGGTATCGACAAAGCTGTCATTGCCGCCGTTGAAGAACTGAAAGCGCTGTCCGTACCGTGCTCTGACTCTAAAGCTATCGCTCAGGTTGGTACCATCTCCGCTAACTCCGACGAAACCGTCGGTAAACTGATCGCGGAAGCGATGGATAAAGTCGGTAAAGAAGGCGTGATCACCGTTGAAGACGGTACCGGTCTGGAAGACGAACTGGACGTGGTTGAAGGTATGCAGTTCGACCGCGGCTACCTGTCCCCGTACTTCATCAACAAGCCGGACACCGGTGCCGTTGAGCTGGAAAGCCCGTTCATCCTGCTGGCTGACAAAAAAATCTCCAACATCCGCGAAATGCTGCCGGTTCTGGAAGCCGTAGCGAAAGCTGGCAAACCGCTGGTTATCATCGCTGAAGACGTTGAAGGCGAAGCGCTGGCGACCCTGGTGGTTAACACCATGCGCGGCATCGTTAAAGTGGCTGCGGTGAAAGCACCGGGCTTCGGCGACCGTCGTAAAGCCATGCTGCAGGATATCGCTACCCTGACTGGCGGTACCGTTATCTCTGAAGAGATCGGTATGGAGCTGGAAAAAGCGACTCTGGAAGATCTGGGCCAGGCGAAACGCGTGGTTATCAACAAAGACACCACCACCATCATCGATGGCGTTGGCGAAGAGTCTGCAATCCAGGGCCGTGTAGCTCAGATCCGTAAGCAGATCGAAGAAGCGACCTCCGATTACGACCGCGAAAAACTGCAGGAACGTGTCGCTAAACTGGCTGGCGGCGTGGCAGTAATCAAAGTCGGTGCGGCTACCGAAGTTGAAATGAAAGAGAAAAAAGCACGCGTCGACGACGCCCTGCACGCAACCCGTGCTGCGGTTGAAGAAGGCGTGGTGGCTGGCGGCGGCGTAGCGCTGGTTCGCGTTGCGGCGAAACTCGCTGGCCTGACCGGTCAGAACGAAGATCAGAACGTCGGTATCAAAGTTGCGCTGCGCGCAATGGAAGCACCGCTGCGTCAGATCGTGTCCAACGCCGGTGAAGAGCCGTCTGTTGTTGCTAACAACGTGAAAGCTGGCGACGGTAACTACGGTTACAACGCAGCAACTGAAGAATACGGCAACATGATCGACTTCGGTATCCTGGACCCAACCAAAGTGACCCGTTCTGCTCTGCAGTACGCGGCATCCGTGGCTGGTCTGATGATCACCACCGAGTGCATGGTGACCGACCTGCCGAAAGGCGACGCGCCTGACTTAGGTGCTGCTGGCGGTATGGGCGGCATGGGCGGTATGGGCGGCATGATGTAATCGTGCGCTCTACGGCATAAAAAAGCAGAAACCCCTGGCCAGCAATGGCTGGGGGTTTTTCTTTTGGCGCGCTTTTTAGTATAAGGCTTATACATAAAAATCATTTAAGCTGCATCAGAGCGGCAAGCACCTCCGTTTCGGGCGTGAACTGACAAGCGCGACCGGGGAGGGAATGAACGCGGCTCATGCCGACGCAGTTTGAAGGATGAAAGATTTACATCCGGGCCAGTGCGTCCAGCTCATCGATCATGGGGAATAACATGCAGGTAAAATATTTAGCAGGGATTGTCGGCGCAGCCTTACTGTTGGCAGGTTGCAGTTCCAGCAATGAATTAACCTCTGCCGGCCAGAATGTGCGCTTCGTGCAGGAGAAGCCGGGCGCAGAGTGTCAGCTGTTAGGGACCGCGACGGGTAAACAGAGCAACTGGCTCTCCGGCCAGAATGGCGATGAGGGTGGTTCCATGCGCGGTGCGGCAAACGCCCTGCGCAACCAGGCGGCAGCGATGGGCGGAAACGTGATTTACGGCGTCAGCAGCCCGACGCAGAACCTGCTGTCGAGCTTTGTACCTACCGACAGCGAAATGAACGGCCAGGTTTATAAGTGCCCGAACTGATGCGTGACGCCTCTCTCTGCGAGCGCGGAGAGAGGCGTAGTTGAAGATGCGGATCAGGCACTAAGTTCTGCTTTCTTCTCAAGGTAGAACGCGTGCAGGGGACGCAGGCACTCTTCCAGACTGAGCATTCTTCCTGGCTGGGAAGGGATAATGGTACTGAAGATCTGGCATGGCGCCAGCTCCGCGTGTATCGCCTTAAGCTTGGGGCTTTTCTCGATAAGCTGCATCACGACGTTATTTTCCAGTTCAGACAGATGCGGCGCGCTGGTTTTGATCACAGCTCCGGAGACAATTTTCTTCCCTTCGTCCGTCTCACAGCAGTACAGCACGCCCAGATAATGGGAAAACAAGTTTAGTTTCCAGTCTTCCTGTAATGACTGCTGGTAATCAACCCCTTTATCTTTGGTTAAATCAAGGGCATATAGACTTAAAAAGTTGAGATTTGAACTGAGATATTCAATTAATTTTTGGTCGCCAGCGTTATTTAAGGCCTGATGAATACCAATTAGCATTGCTTCAACTTGTTTGTCATCTATACGAAGCGATGCGATCTGCTCATTTTGTAGTACTAAGATAAGCATCGAGTATGTATCACAAGGTTTTAAAGTAATGGAAACAATCCGTCTTTCAGAGGTGGGTTCTTCGATCTCTGATTGTTCAACGACGGGAGTATTTTTAATCAACGTCTCATTAAATCCGATCAGCTCGGACTTATAATTTTCATCTTCATTCAAACGCTTGATGACCATTGCCATTCGAGTTTGAAGAATCAGTAATAGGTCAACAAGGACTGGGGCTTGTAAGTAAAAAATCCGACAGGTTTGGTTATGTTGTTTAGTTTTTAACAGTAGTGCTAAAAAACGGTCTTCGTACAGGATTCCTGCGGTATTGAAACCAATAAATGTTCCTTGCATTTTGGGCTCCTTTTCCTTGAGGCAGATGCTTATGCTGAAACTAACAAATTAGGTTGTGATAAATCTATAATACGATCCGCCGAAGCGATCGTAGAAGGCCGATGAGCAACAATAATACGAGTGATTCTCAAGGCTGATATTGATTGGTTTATAGCTGACTCATTATTAAGATCGAGATGACTGGTAGCTTCATCCATAAAAAGAATACTGGGCTTACGGTATAGAGCGCGAGCGATTAGGATGCGCTGTTTTTGCCCACCTGAAATGCCTAGACCAAGTTCCCCAATAATCGTTTCATAACCCATTGGCATCTTCAGAATTTCATCGTGGATGTTGCTACGTTTTGCACACTCGATCACAAAATCTATAACGGCATTATCTTCGAAACCGCTGATATTATCGATAAGCGATCCGGAAAAAAGACGATCTTCCTGCAATACACAAGCGGTACCTTGGCGATAATTATTCAGGCCGATTTTAGTGATATCAAGATTATCAGCTAACACATCGCCACTGGTTGGTGAAAGCAGACCACACATCACTTTTAATAGCGTGGTTTTACCAACGCCTGAAGGACCGACCAGGGCCACGGATTCCCCAGGCTCAACCGTGATATTTAAATTTGAAAAAATCGGCTGAGAAAATGGGTCATATTGATAACAGAGGTTTTTGACCTCCAGTTTGGCACCTGAATCCGGAGAAAATACTTCTCGCGCGGGGAGCTCTTTTTCCGGCTCGCTAAAGACGATCTCTGACAGACGTTCGTTATGTAAGGATAGCATTCGCAGCTGCATAGATAGATCGACGAGATTTGAAGCACGCTGTGAGAACTGGCCACGGTAGGCGTTAAATGCCATGAACATCCCGAGGGTCATATTATTATCAATAACCATGATAGCACCCAGCCATAGAACAGCGACTTGATCAATTGCTGTTATAAAGGTGTTGATCCCACTAAACATCATATCGAAGCGAGTTTGTTTGATGCCTGCATTGCAGGCATCTATATTGATATTGAGCCAGTGTTGGGAGCGACGTTCTTTCAGATTCAACGCCTTGATTGTTGAGACACCATAGAGCGATTCCATAAAATGCGAGCTTGAGCGTGCACCTTTGATCACCTGCTCTTCAGTTACACGGCGATAGAAGCGATAAGTCGCAAAGCGCATAATTGCGTAGCATAAGGTAAAACCGACCACTACCCAGGTCAGCCAGCCGCCGTATAACGTCAGCATGATCAGCAGGCCGATAGTCATGATCGAATCAATAATACCGCTGACTATACTGTTGGTAAATGTGGAACGAATAGTATCCAGGGATGAAAAACGTGACTGAATATCTCCCAGATGACGCTTCTCAAAGAATGAGAGCGGTAGGCTGGTCAGATGATCGAAAAGAGTAGTTTTCCATTGTATATTCGTTAATGTATTTAGCGTCAGTGAGGTCCAGGCACGCAGCATACTAATAAAGGTACGGAATAGGGTAAAAAATACTAAGCCGATACAAATTACCGCTAGCAGGCTTTGATCGTGTGCCATTATTACGTGGTCAGTAACCAGCTGGGTACCTATTGGCAACAATAAACCAATAGCCTCCACAACCACCGAGAATGCGAATATTTTTAATAGCACGGATTTTAACCCAATGATATTTTTCATTAGATCCAGCAGACGCAATCGAGACTTGGCCTTTTCCTGCTGAAAATTATGATCGGGCCATAGTTCTAAGGCGACGCCAGTAAAATAATTCGACATCTCCTGGATGCCGATAATGCGTTTTCCCAGCGCCGGATCGTGAACTATGAAGCTATTTTTGCGTACTTTGGTTAGGACGACAAAGTGGTTCATTCCCCAGTGTAATATGCAGGGTAACTTTAACTGCTTGACTTCATCGAGATCGAGAGACAACGCTCTGCTTTTTAGTCCAGCATGATCAGCAGTTTTGCTTAAAGATATCAGCGTTACACCCTGAGACGGACTACCAAAACGTTGACGGAAATTGAAGAGATCAATATCCAGTCCATAGTGCCCACAAACCATTGCCAGACAGGCAATACCGCATTCTGCTGCTTCAGCTTGTAATATAATAGGCGTTTTGTGACGTATTGAAAAATTGAGTTTTGAAATAATATTCGTGAATAATTCATTAGTCATTGATCGGCCCACTTACGCTTTGAGAAATTTTATAAAAAGGTGTAAACATCCACATATAAAGAGGACGTTTCTCAAGAAACACAACTGCTTGTGCTTTCAACCCATTAGATAGTGACAATGTTTTCCCATCATAATAAAATGTTTTATCTCTAAGCCTTACAATAGTTTTATAGAGTGCAAGTTCTTGCTGATTGGAACCATTACTTACATTGGTGTATTCTGACATCTCCTGCCGTGACGCAGGAACTGATGATATAGAGATAACTTCTCCATGGAATTGCCCAAACTTATCAGAAGGGAATGCATCATAACGAATATTAATAGTATCACCAATTTTAACATAAGGAATACTGTTGTTTGGTAACCATAAAATAAGGTAATATTCTACATCTCCTGTTGGCTTAATTTGTGCCAGGCTACTGCCGTTCTCGACCATTTGTCCTTTAGTCACAGCTAACGATTCAATACGGCCTTCCGTTGTTGCTTTGATGACAACGTTTCCATTTGCACTAGATTCTACCAATTGATTCTTGAAATCGTTAATCTGATTTTGCTGACTAGATATTTGATTATCAAAGTCAGCTAGTTTTGTCACTTTATCACTTTTGAATTGAGTAACTTGAGACTCTAATTGCATTTTCTGGCTAACAAGTGATTGATAGGCACTTTGTTGCTGAAAATAAAGTGAGTGCTGATAGTTGTACTGATCTTTAGTGATTAAACCTTCGCTGAGATATTTGTCATAGCTGGAAAGGTTAATATGCATTTTTTTTAAGCCGGCTTGGGTGTTAGCCAGCATGCGATTGGTTTCTTGTAGTGATTCATTCGTTGTCAGTAGTTGCTTTTCCAGAACACTGAGCGTTTCTTTTTTGTTGCGGGAAAGTTTTTCGATAATATCTTTTGCGTTGGCTATCTTTTCATTTATGACTTTAATTTGAGCAGCACTGACGTTACCGTTGATAGTATTCTTGGATACATCAATTTCATATAGTGGTTGCCCTTTTGCAACTGAATCGCCAACTTTAACTAATTGTGAAAGAACAAACCCTTGCTGAGGGGCAAAAACATTAACCGAGTGCGGTAGCGTAATCACTTCACCATGAACATCAATGCGCTGTGTAAATGAGCATGTTATGACAGTAGTGATAAGAGTGATAAGGAAAAGAAGTGAGATCGATACAATTAGCCAGGCAGGAAGACCGGCCAGTAATAACGCCTTACCCTTCCAGTGGCTTTTCTTATATTCAATCGCTTCCTTGCGATATATATTTTTCAACATTTTCTTTGCTTGTGTTATTTGCTTTTGAAATAAAAGAGGCCCTGTATTGGGCCTCTTTATTATGTTTAAGAGCTACTTACCAATAAGCAATGGTTCCGTCAACGAAGCCTTGCGCCAGGGCAGTGCACAGCTCATAGGTTTTATCCCAGCCAACCATCACACCACCGATAGCGCATCCAATACCACCGATAATTAAACCAAGGAAGGTACCGACGCCTTGGCCGATTGAACCAATACCAAAGATACCGCCTCCATTACCACCAAGAACTCCACCCATCGCTGCGCCAGCAAGTGCACCTGCAGTTGCAGCTATGATTCCTGCTTGAACTGCTTCTACAGCATTTGCACCCAGACTAGTAATCGCACTTGAAAAAGATGAAAAATCCCAGCTATAGCCACCAGAGATTTCTTCCATCTCAAATACTGTTAATTGTTTCATATTTATTCCTTTAAATTAAATTATATTAAATATATTAAAACTCTTATTACATGTTAACCTGGTTGTCAGGTCGGCTAGAAATATATAATTGATGTCGGAATAAATCAACCTGACAGAGTGTGAATAAATCATGAATAATTGATGAATTCATTTAGAGATCAAAATACATAATGGCATGAATTTAAAAGCTTTTTAACGCTT
>OKER01000183.1_pt1 | contig 17850 bp, 12 predicted proteins | sample 1610031 | NCBI WGS metagenome assembly OKER01 (sample SAMN04436611, study PRJEB24849) | human gut metagenome | biome: human gut; feature: NICU; material: stool | host: Homo sapiens | place: USA: Saint Louis, MO | collected 2009-12-31
GAAGAACTCAATCTGGTTTTTGCCTTTACGTCGTGCGGTGACGGCAGCCGACACCGCGCGCCGGTAAAACTGCTCGGCGCTGAGCCCGGCGTGGAACATGGCGATCCCGACGCTGGCGTAGGGCCGCAGCTGCAGCCCATGCAGCGGCAAACGCTCATTAATAATAGTGAGCACTTGCTTACTTAACGTCACCGCCTGCCACGGTTCGGCAAGGCCATCGGCGAGAATCGCGAAGTCATACCCGCTCACCTGAGCCAGCACCATTTGCGGCGGAATGGCGGCTCGCAGCTTCTCCACCAGCGTCAGGAGCAGCATTTCGCGCTGGCTCTCCTTGAGGACCCCGGCGGCATCCTGCAGGGTTTCGCAGGCGACGACGATTAGCGCGGCGCTCTGGGGGCGGGCCACCGTCTGCTCCAGCATCGCCAGCAAAAAGGCTTTATTCGGCAGCTCTGAGACCGGGAAGCGGGTCGACTGGATGGACAGTTCATCATGCTGGCGCACCAGGCTCTGCTGGTTGCGGTTATAGCTGCGCACCAGCATACCGATCTCGTCGTCATGGTGCAGGCGCGGGAGCGTTAGCTGATGGCCGAGACGATCCTGCTGGGAGAGATCGTTCAGCTCGCGGGCGATACGCCGCAGGGGGCGCACCATCAGCCGGTTGATGCACCAGGTAAGCGCCACCGTCAGCATCAGCACCAAAAGTAAGTAAGCCGTCACTAACGTAGCAAGGGCGCTCATGACGAATTTATACATGCGGTATGAATCCGCCTGCAGCACCAGATAGGCCAGCGGCTGGGGATTAGCCGGCCGTTCCAGTGAATAAATAGGCAGCGAAATCTGCACCGGCAGCTCAAACAGCCGGGTGACGGTCACCGGCACCGGCCGCTCGGGGATAAATCGCATCCGCAGCGCCTGGAACTGGTTCGGCAACACCACATCCGCCCGGCTGACGATGCCAGCAGGCTGGATACGGCTTAAAATGGCTTCCGCTTCCGGAATATCGGCTTTCAGAATAGCCGCAGACAGCGGTTCGCGAACGGATCGCGCGATACTTTCTAACTGCGTGGCCGTGGTAAAGCGACTCTGTTGCACAAAGTGAAACAGCAAAATAGTGCAAAAAACCAATACAAAGGCCATGGACACGCTCGCGACCATCGCCATCTGTTTGATTGTAAGTGAACGGCTGACGCGCAACGGTGTTCTCCACTGATACTGAATGCATACCCGGTATCAATCCTTCAATGCCGGTCGTTTCAGGCTGATTATATACTCAAATCCTTCGCCCACGCCCGCGAGGGATGAAGTGACGGGATATTTCCGCGCGGTGGCGCAGACGCCGGGGAAATCGCCCCGGCGGCCGACGGTGGGCAATGCCTCACGAGTATACGCGAAGCGCGTCGTGGAGTGGCGCTCTGTGACGTAATTCAGCCTATTCTGCTACCAGTCGGCGTAGGGCACCAGCGGCTGGGGCGGCATATCCAGATCCCCCTGCCAGCCGGCCGCCGAGTAGCGGACGTAAAGCAGCGCATGGCTCGGGGTGTAATCCTTCGCCTGCTGAATATCGACCGCGGCGCCGACGAACCAGTTGCTGGTCACCCGCCGCTCCACCAGCGCTCTGGCGGTGTAACCGAATCCCTGACTGCTGCTCCCCTCCTCCGTCAGCTCGCTGGCGCGCTGGCGGTAGTCGGACGGGATCAGGTTCAGCAGCGGATAACGGGCTTGCGTCTGGGTGCGCGAATGGGACCATGACACCGACCCGCCGAGCTCCCAGGACCAGTTCTCGGTACGCTGACGCCAGGTCACCGGCACGGCGAATGAGAGATACTCCTGCGGGCTGTAATAGCCGCCCTGGCCGAGGGTGTAACCGCTGAGATCTTTGTCGTAGTGCCAGATCATATTGTTGAGGCCGACGGTGACGCGACGATTATTCTCGTTGATGACCTTGTAGTAGTACCCGGTCATCCAGCGCACGCGCCAGTTATCCGCCACGTTTTTACCGGTCAGCGAATCGGCCCCCAGCGAGGACCAGATGCCGTGCGCTTCGCCCCGGTCATAACTGAGGCTCAGGCCGCCGCCGTCGGCGCGGACGCCGCCCCAGGTGGTGCCGGTATGGCTGCTGCTGTCTTTCTGCCCGCCAAAGGAGAGCAGCGAGCTGGAGATGGGGCGCCGGTGGACGTTGACCGTGTACCCCACCGGCCCGACGTCGCTGCTGTAGCTCAGCCCCCCCACCACATCGACGACATTGAAGCCCATCGGGGTGGTGCCGATATCGCCGCTCCAGGTGTCATTCTTCCAGCCGACCGCCACGCTGGCCCCGCTGTCGGTCTGGTTTTTACTGCCGCTGGTACAGGCGATCTCCCCGCAGGTGCCCCAGCTGGGCGAGTAGCTCCCGTCGCTGTGGGTGGAAAAGCTGCCGGCATCCATATTGACCAGATCGGTGCGAAAGAACATCCGGCCATCCGCCAGCGGAGCATCCACCTGCAGCATGGTGGTATGCGCCTTCAGGTCGGAATAGCCGCCGGTGCCGCTGGAACCCCAGAAGTCGTGTTCCAGGGTGACGTTCAGATCCTGCTGGCGATAAAGATCGGCGGCATCGCTACGGATCCCGCGCTTCAGCCAGTCATCCTGGCTGTCGTTGCGCGTCAGCCGCGTAAAGGTATCGTTATTCTGCGGCTGCGCGGGGGTGATGCCGGAGGCCACCATCGCCTCCCGGTAGTGCGTCAGCGCCTGCTGCGGCGCCCCGGTCTGGGTGGCAAAGCGCGCGGCATCGCGCAGCACCAACGCGCTCTCCATCGAGGGCGGCTGCGCCTTCGCCTGCGGCACAATCTGGTTAAAAATCTGTTGGGCATCTGCGGTATCGCCAAGGCCGGCTCGCGCCAGCGCGACCCGACGCTGCATATTCATGGATTCGGTCTCTGCGCCTTTCAACTGCATGACCTGCGCCCGGGCGGCCTGTTTATCGCCCTCGGCCAGGTAGACTTCCGCAAGGCCGAGGCGCGCATCGCCATTGTCGGCCTCCTGGCGCAGCACCCGCTGATAGTCGGCAATCGCCGTCTGGCTGTCGCCGCGCTGCTGCGCCCAGTCGGCCAGCGTCAGGTCATAGCGCACCGAGGCGGGCTGCTGTTGGATAAGGGCGATCGCCTGCGCTTCGTTACCGCTGTCGCGCAGCTGGTTGGCCTGGCGCAGCACCCGGTCGCTTTGCAAACGCGCTTCGAGCTCACGAATATTATCCGTCCACGCGCTGCGCGGCAGAGCGGCGATTTGCGCCAGGGCCAGATCGTCCTGGTCGTTTCCCGACAGGTAGAGCCCCGAGGCGTAGACCCGTTCAGCATCCTGCGGCTGGCGGTTGACCATCGCCCGCATCAGCGCGTCGGCCTCCTGGCGTTCACCGGCGCTAACCAGATCGCGCGCCAGACGGTAGGTTATCCACACGCTGTCCGGATCCAGCGCCAGGCGCCGACGCTGGACTTCCGCCGCCTGCGCCCAGTTGCCCTGACTTTCCAGGGCCTGCGCCTGTTTCTCCAGCCGGTCGTTGGTCAGACTGCGCTCAATATCATCGATGCTCCGCCGCTGAGCGGGAGGGAGGCCGGCGATCCAGGCGCTGGCTTTCTCCGGCGATTCGGCGCGATAGAGGTTGGCCAGACCGCGCACCGCCAGATTATTACCGCGATCCAGGCGCAACGCCTGCTGGTAATAGCGCTCCGCCGCTGCCGACTCTTTGCGCGCCGCCGCGACGTCCCCCAATCCCAGCATGGCATAACTGTCGGTGCGATCGACCCGCTGCGCCTGGGCATAATAGTTCTGCGCCTGCGAAAGCTGGCCGGCTTTCAGGGCGTTATCCCCCTGCTTGATCAGCAGCCAGTAACGGTTGGTTTGCAGCAGGCTGTCCCATTTGCCGCGGTTCGGGCTGTCGGGGTCCATGGCAATCGCTTTATTGAGCTGCGCCACTGCCCGCGCGCGATCGCCGCGCTGGGAATAGGCCTGGCCGAGGGCGCCCACCGCATCGCTGTCGCGGCTGTCGGCCTGAACGGCTTTCTGAAGATCCGCGACCGCCTGCGAGGCATTCCCGGACTTGACCGCCGCCAGCCCTTCCGAGCGGGCGCGGAAGGTCGGATCCTGCAGCTGCGCCTGCTGCTGATCGAGCAGAACGCGGGCGTTCGCCGCCACCGAGCCGGTGGGAAACTGCAGGAGAAATTGCTGCAACGCCTGCACGCTGGCCTTGCTCACCGGCATGCTTTTCACTTCACTGAACCACATGTCGGCGGCGATGCCGCGTCCTGAGGCCGAGCGGGCCATCTCCGCCAGATAGGCAAACCCTTCCTGCGGTTTGTTATCGGCAAACATCTGCTTCGCCAGCGAAGTCAGCAGGCTGACGTTGCCCGGCGCGCTGGCGTTCAGCTTTTTCAACTGGCTGACGCCTTCGCTATGGCGAGCGGGCAGGCGCGCCACCAGCGTCCAGTATTCAATGGCGACGTCAACGTCATCCGGCACCCCGCCGTACAGTTTTTCATAGGCGGCGATGGCTTCATCGACCTTCCCGGCCACGCCCAGCAGTCGCGCCTGCTGCAGCGCCTGCCGGCCCTCGCCGGTGTTGCTTTTCATCTCATTGCGCGACGCCTTCAGCTCCGGGGAGTCCGGCGCCAGCTTCGTCAGTCGTTCCAGCTCTTTTTGCGCCCCGGCGGCATCCCCCTGACGCAGCAGGTAGCGCATCCGCGCGGCAATCAGATCCGGGTTGTTGGGATCAATCAGCTCCAGGCGGTACAGCGACTGGCGCACCAGGTCTTCACGATTACTGGCCTCGCCAAGGCGGACCTGCTCCAGCAGATGCTCCTGGGCAGGCGTCGTCGCCGCCTGCGCTAACGGCAGCAGCGCCACGCCGAGGGACAGCGTGAGTAAACTTAGTGAGAGCTTGCGCATTCCTGGTTCCAGTCAGGTTGTAATTCGCCACCCGCAGTGAAACGAAAACGGTGTTGATCCCAACCCTGGCCGAACAGCGTCAGAACTGCGCTGTAGTAGGCATCCGCGCCGGGATAGTTATCGGCGACGCGCTGGCGTTGCACCGACCGGGCCTCGTCGTCCTGTAAAAACGGTAGCATCACCGCGGAGAAGCCCACGGGCCCCTGGCCGCTGGTTTTGCCGGTGGCGATATTCACTTTCTCCGGCGGTACCCCCTGCTCCGTGGTCTGCGCCGCCATCGGCGCGAAGCGTTGCAGCAGTCGCGCTTTCTGCTTATCGCCATCATGGAGCATGCCCACCCACAGGTAGACGCGAATCGCGTCATAGCTGCCGATCAGCGGTTTCTCGGTTTTCAGCTGCCAGCCTTTCCCTTTCTCATAACGCACCCAGTCCGGCGTAAAGCCTTTCGGCGCGGTTTCCAGCAGCAGGCGCAGGTTACTGTCGCGCAGGGCAGGCCACGGCGCGCCAAAACGCACAAAGTAGGTGGCCAGCTGCGGCGGAAGATAGCTGGGGTTAAACCGCCAGCCGCTGTCATCGGCAAAACCGACTTTTCCCGGCAGCAGCATCGTGCCAAGACCGGGCACCGCCACCGTCTCTTCCTCGACAATCCGCGCCAGCAGTGCTTTGCCGGTCTCGGTGTACTGCGGCTGCTGCCACAGGCGGCCCGCCTCCAGCAGCGCCCAGGCTATCCACAGATCCGAGTCGGAGGCCGAGTTGCTGTCCAGCAACGTCCACTGCTCATCGTCCTTTTTGCCCCACAGCCAGCCCGGCAGATGTTGCCGCAGGTCGCCTTCCGCCAGGTTGTTCTGCGTCCAGGTCAGTAGTTTGTCGAACCCTGCGCGATCGTTGGCGGCCAGGGCGAAAAACAGGCCATAGCTCTGTCCTTCCGAGGTGGAGATTTTGCGCGCATCGCTGGGGTCAATCACCCGTCCCTCAGGGCTGACGTACGCTTTTTTAAACTGCTCCCAGGCGGGCCACTGGCAGGCGGCGCTCACCGGGCCCGCCGCCAGCAGCAGCGCGGAGAGCACCGCGCCACAAAGTACTTTCATCATGGTTTATTCATCATCCAGGCTAAGACGGCGGCGACTGATGATGCGCAGCATGCGCCACAGCACCCACGCCAGCAGCACAATACTGATAGCGGCGAAGATCGCCAGCAGTATCGGGTGGTTAGAGAGCGCGAACCAGATACGCTCGAACCAGGGCAGATGACCCACGTAGTAGATATCCCCTACCCGCAGACTGTTGACGCCGGACTCGCGGATCACCGCTACCGAGCCAAACATTGCTGCCCGCTTACCGCTGTCGTTGAGGGCGTTGGTCAGCAGTTCATTACCGCGCGGGCTGTCGGCCAGCAGGGCCACCACGCTGCGCTGATCGTTATACGGCGACTGGAAGCCAATCACCGCCGCCATCGGCCCGGAAGAGGTAATGTCGGTGCGGGTATTGGGCGTGCGGGCATCGTCATCGGGATAAATGCTCGCCAGGTCATAGTGGCGCATCGGCATTTTCACCCAGCTTTTGGTCGCCTCGACCAGCAGGTTGATTTTGGTGTCGTCCTTGAGGGACGACGGGATCGCGCCGATCAGCAGCAGATCCGCATCTTTGTTCTTGATCTGGTTGCCATCGTCGGTCATCTGCAGATTAATCGCCGCCAGACCGGTCTGCGAACCGATACCGCCCAGCGCCTGCAGCAGCGTCGCCACCTGGCCCTGGGTCGGCGCTTTCGGCACCACCACCAGCGTGTCGGAGAGGTCGGCCATACGGCTGTAAGGGAAGCCCGCATTGGCAAAGACGCGCAGGTCCGGCAGGGCGATAAAGTGATAATACTTCGAGAAGTCGATGGTCGAATCGTCGCCAATCACCACATGGTTCTGCACCGGCTGGAAGGTAATACAGTTGTCGATGGAGCCGCCCGGCATCGGGTTCATGTACTGGAAGTCAAAGCGCAGCTGGTTGACCGCCCCGAGACGCAGCGCGGGGATGGTGACCTCTGATTTGCCGTCCAGCAGCCCCTGCAGCACCGGCAGGCGCAGGATCAGTTTGTTCACGTCCTGAGCGCTGTTCAGGCTGAACGACTGCAGGAACTGGTCGTTGAGGCTGATATCCATCCGCGAACTGTCCTTCACCGGCGGCATGGTGTAGCGATATTTCAGATCCATATCGATGCCGTTGGCCCGCAGCAGATAGAGATCCGGCGGCAGATTAAGCGCCACGGTGATGGCCAACAATGAGGCCGGGTCGATTGCGCGGGCGCGGGCGATGGGACGTTACTTCACTGGCAACGATTGCTATCCACTCTTTCTGGTGTGGAAAACAGGGATCCTGGAGTCCATTGGCGATATCTTCTCCGACCATTTTCGCCGTGAACCCTCGCGCGCGGGTGGCGTGCGTGAGGCATTGACTGAGGCTTCCGATCTGCTGATTGAGGCAACTATTGGTCGGCCAGCCGCGAAGCCTCTGTGGAGCGAAATGAAGGAGAACGCTGAATTTAGTTGCGTTTCAGGACGCGCAGGCGATCTGCTGGTGACGGCCCTGCAAAAGTTAGTGGAAACCTGGGGGAAAGCGCTTGAAATTCATATAATTGGTCACTCGGCGGGCAGTATTATTCTCGGCCATTTCGTCGATCTGTTGTCATCCCGCGGCCTGGGTGACGCTCTCAAGTCTGCGCATCTCTATGCGCCGGCATGTACGGTACAGTTTGCCAACCGACACTATGCCCCGCATGAATTGCTGATGAAACGTATGTATCTCCATATCTTGTCCGATCGCATTGAACGAGCCGACAATGTGGCAGCTATTTATCGCAAGTCGCTCCTCTATTTCGTCTCCAACGCGTTAGAAGGGGATCGGCGAACACCGCTGCTGGGAATGGACAAGATACACGATAAAAACTACTCGGGTTGGGACGGTTCGTCGAGCACCGGGGAAGCATTGCGTAACTGGCGTCATGCCGCGGCTGAGGCGGGGCTGGAAAAGCGCGGCCGAACCAACATCATTGATATCGATAAGGTCCGTGGCGGCCCAGGCGTGATGATCGATGCTTCCCACGGCAGTTTCGATAACAACATTGATGTGATCAGCCTGACCCTGCAACGCATTGTTGAGAATAACCAGCTGAACGTACCGGTGGATGATCTTCGCGGTTTTTAGATGGCACGGTATGCGGTTGCCGGGTTTGTCATCCGGCAGCCTTTGCCCGTGAAATCAGAAAATTTACTTCGCAGGCTAACCGCAGATTGCTTCAAAAAAATTCCCGTATTTGTTATATTGTTGTTCATTGATTATTCACCTCTGCGGTGCCAAAAAGAACAAGATTCACCGCAACCCAGGACAATACCATGTTAGATTACCGCTTCCCGACAGCTTTGCAGATGGTTCTCAGCGTAGCAATGGCGGAGCAGATGGGTGAACGTTCGACGAGTGCGATTCTGGCCTACGGCCTGGAAGCGAACCCGAGCTTTATCCGTAAACTAATGGTTCCGCTTACTCGTGACGGCATCATCGTCTCCACGCTTGGCCGCAACGGCTCTATTCATCTTGGCCGCCCGGCGGACAAGATCACCCTGCGTGATATCTATCTTTCGGTTATTGAAGATAAAAAGCTGTGGGCGTCGCGTCCTGAAGTTCCGGCTCGCTGCGTGGTCAGCGCCAACGCCTGTTGGTACTTCAAATCGATTGCCGATGAAGCAGAGCAGGCTTCGCTAAACGTCCTTGCTCGTCACACCGTAGCCAGCGCGCTGGAGGCGGTGAAAAATGGCGATAGCAGCGGCTGCGACCCGGTGCCGGAAATGATCGCCCGCTTTAAAAAAGCGCATTAATCATTTTCTGGTGACGAAAAAAAAACCGCCTTCAAATGTGAAGGCGGTTTTTTGTTATCTGCTGCAGGCTAGGTGGGCAGATCCTCCTGGACCGGCTTCCTGCGGGTCACCAGTTTTCGCAGCGTCACGTAAAACACCGGCGTCAGGAACAGACCGAACAGCGTCACGCCCAGCATCCCGGAGAACACCGTGATCCCGGTGACACCGCGGACTTCCGCCCCCGCGCCATGGCCGAGGATCAGTGGAATGGTCCCGGCGATAAAGGCGATGGAGGTCATCACGATCGGGCGCAGACGCAGGCGGCATGCCTCCAGCGCCGCTTCCATGATGCCTTTCCCCTGGATCTCCAGTTCGCGGGCAAACTCGACGATCAGAATGGCGTTTTTACAGGCCAGGCCCATCAGGACCACCAGACCCACCTGCACGAAGACGTTGTTATCGCCGCCGGTCAGCCAGACGCCAAACAGCGCGGAGAGCATCGTCATCGGTACGATAAGGATCACCGCCAGCGGCAGGGTCCAGCTTTCATACAGTGCGGCCAGCACGAGGAACGCCAGCAGCACCGCCACCGGGAAGACGATCAGCGCCGTGTTGCCCTGGGTGGCCTGCTGGAAGCTCAGATCCGTCCACTCAATATTCATCCCATTCGGCAGGATCTGCTTCGACAGCTCCTCCAGATGCGTCATCGCCTGTGAAGAAGAGAGGACCCGCGGATCGGCATCGCCAATCAGGTCCGCCGCCGGATAACCGTTGTAGCGGATCACCGGATCCGGCCCGTAGGTGGTACTGATATTCACCATACTGCCGATCGGCACCATTTCGCCCTGATTATTACGGGTGCGCAGATTAGCAATATCTTCCACGCTCTCGCGGAATGGCCCATCGGCCTGGGCCATCACGCGCCAGGTACGCCCGAACTGGTTAAAGTCATTGACATAAGACGAGCCGAGATAGGTCTGCAGCGTGCCGAACAGATCGGTTAGCGACACCCCCTGCGCTTTCGCCTTATCGCGATCGACCTGCACGTCCAGCTGCGGCACGTTAGCCTGGTAAGTCGAGATCGGGAAGTGCATCCCCGGCGTCTGCATAATCGCCCCGGACATCGCATTCACCGCGCTTTGCAGCGCGCCATAGCCCAGCCCACCGCGATCCTGGATGTACAGGGAGTAGCCGGAACCCTGACCCAGTCCTAAAATCGGCGGCGGCAGGATGGAGAAGCCAAAGCCCTGCTGGATTTGCGCGATTTTGGCGTTGATCTCCGCGTTAATTTCCGCCGCCGTGTGTTTGCGCTGGTCGAACGGTTTCAGGCCAAAAAAGACCGTCCCGGTATTCGGCGTGTTGGTGAACTGCAGCGCATTAAGCCCCGGGAAAGCGACCGCATAATCGACCCCTTCGGTATTCATCCCGATCTCGCTCATTTTGCGGATCACCGCATCGGTGCGCGCCAGCGACGAACCTTCCGGCATCTTCACGCCGCCAATGAGATACAGCTTATCCTGGGTGGGAATAAACCCGCCGGGGACGACTTTAAACATCACCCCAGCGGCGCAGAGCAGCAGCAGATACACCACAAACACCGCGCCACGGCGTCCGAGGGTTTTGCTCACCAGCCCCTGATAGCCGTTCGAGCTGCGCAGGAAAAAGCGGTTAAACGGACGGAAAATCCAGCCAAAAAGACGATCGATCAGCCGGGTAGGGAGGTCTTTCTTCGCGCCGTGCGGCTTTAACAGCAGGGCCGCCAGCGCCGGGGAGAGCGTCAGCGAGTTGATGGCCGAGATCACCGTCGAAATCGCGATCGTCACCGCAAACTGTTTGTAGAACTGGCCGGTGACCCCGGAGAGAAACGCCATCGGCACGAACACCGCACACAGCACCAGCGCAATGGCGATAATCGGCCCGGAGACCTCACGCATCGCCTGATGCGCCGCGGCAAGCGGCGCAAGCCCCTCTTCGATATTACGCTCAACGTTCTCCACCACCACGATGGCGTCGTCCACCACGATACCGATAGCCAGTACCAGCCCGAACAGGCTCAAGGTATTCAGCGAGAAGCCCAGCAGATAGAGAATGCTGAAGGTACCCACCACCGATACCGGCACGGCGATCAATGGGATAATCGACGCGCGCCAGGTCTGCAGGAACAGGATCACCACCAGCACCACCAGCACCACTGCTTCCAGCAGCGTCTGCACCACCGCGCGGATGGAGTCGCGCACGAAAACCGTCGGGTCGTACGGCGCCGCCCATTGCATATCTTCCGGGAAGCGGGTGGCCAGCTCGGCCATTTTGGCGCGTACCGCGTTCGACAGATCGATGGCGTTAGCCCCCGGCGACTGGAAGATACCGATCCCGACCGCATCCTTATTGTTGAGCTGGGAACGCAGCGCATAGCTGCCGGAACCCATCTCGATGCGCGCCACGTCGCGCAGGCGGACCAGCGAGCCGTCCTGCGCCGTTTTCAGAATGATATTGCCAAACTCTTCTTCGGTATGCAGACGGCCCTGGGCGTTAATGGAGATCAGGAAATCGCTCTCCTGCGGCAGCGGCTCGGCACCAAGCTGTCCGGCAGACACCTGGACGTTTTGCTCCTGCATCGCCGTCACCACATCCGAGGCTGTCAGACCGCGGGCCGCGACCTTATTGGGATCCAGCCAGACGCGCATCGCATATTCACCGGAGCCAAAAATCTGGATCTGGCCGACGCCGGGCAGGCGCGCCAGCTCATCCTTCACTTTCAGCGTGGCGTAGTTGCGCATATACAGCGAGTCGTACTTACCGTTTGGCGAAAACAGATGCACCACCAGGGTTAGCGTCGGAGACTGTTTCTGGGTGGTGATGCCCAGACGGCGTACATCCTCCGGCAGACGCGCTTCCGCCTGCGCGACCCGGTTCTGCACCTGAACCTGCGCCTGATCCGGGTCGGTACCCGGGCGGAAGGTGACGGTGGTGACCAGCACGCCGTCGGAGCCAGCGACCGATTTCATGTACATCATGTTTTCAACGCCGTTGATCGCTTCCTCCAGCGGCGTCGCCACGGTCTCGGCAATCACTTTCGGGTTGGCGCCGGGATACTCCGCGCGCACCTGGACGCTCGGCGGGACGACGTCCGGATATTCGCTCACCGGCAGCAGCGGGATAGCGATTAACCCGGTGATAAAAATTAAAATCGACAGCACCGCGGCGAAAATCGGCCTGTCGATAAAAAAGCGGGAAAAGTCCATGTGTTGGATTCTCTGATTAGGGATCAGTTGAGGGCGGCGCTGGTGGTCATGGCAACGGTTTTGGCATTCACCGGCATACCCGGCATAAACACTTTTTGTAACCCGTCGACGATGACGCTATCCCCAGGGTTCAACCCCTTCTGAACGATGCGTAAACCGTCTGCCAGACGCCCCGGGGTAATATCACGTCGCTGCGCTTTACCATCTTTATCAACGATATAGACGTATTTACGATCCTGATCGGTCAGTACCGCTTTGTCGTCGATCAGCGTGGCTTTGAACTCGGCGCTGCCCGGCAGACGCACGCGGGCAAACAGCCCCGGTGTGAACAGACGCTGCGAGTTATCCAGCAGCGCGCGCATGCGGATGGTGCCGTAACTGATTATCAAGAAAATCCACTTTGCCCTGATGGGGGTAGCCCTCCTCGCCAACCAGGCCAATCTCCACCGGGAGCGCCTGATTATCGCTGGACGCCCCTTGCCCGCGGCGGGCGAGGTTTTGATAGTGGAGGTAGGTTGACTCGTCGACGTCAAAGTAGACGTACACCGTCTTCTGCGAGACCAGAGTGGTGAGCACGCTGGCGGTGTCGCCCGCGGTGACCAGGTTACCGCTGGTGATCAGCGCCCGGCTGGCGCGGCCGTCAATAGGGGCGGTCACTTTGGTGAAGTCGAGGTTAAGCTGCGCGGCATCCACCGCCGCCTGCGCGGCGCGAATATCAGCCTGCGCCTGAACCGCGGCTGACCGGCGCTGCTCCCACTCTTCACGGGAGACAAGATTGGTATGGACTAATTTATCGGTGCGGTTCGCCTCGCTTTGCGCCAGGCTGGCCTGCGTTTTGGCTCTCGCCAGCGTCGCCTGCGCCTGCTCCAGCGCGGCGCGATAGGTTCTGTCATCTATGGTGAACAGCACCTGGCCCTTTTTCACCTCCTGACCGTCGGTGTAATTCACTTTATCAATGTATCCCGAGACGCGAGGGCGAAGCTGAACGCTCTCCACTGCTTCAATGCGACCGTTAAAACTATCCCACTGACTGATCGACTTCACCAGCACCTTAGCGGCGCTGACCGTCGGAGCGGGAGGCGTGGCGTTTTGCGCGACACTGTTGTCGCAGCCGACGAGCAGAAAGGAGAGCATCATCGCGCCGAGCGCGGTCAGGTGAATGTTTCCCCAGGTTTTTTGCAGGCTCATTATTTTTATTCCGGTAATTGTAGCCGCCGGGCAAGACGCAGCGTGAGAGGCCGCGCCACTTCCTTTGTCCGGGCTGGCTTAAGGCCATTTGTGTCGATCATCGCCACAAAACTGTAACAATTTCGAATACACTATCGCGGCGATTGTAGGAAGGCGCTTAACTAAGTGCAAGAATAATTGTTGCACTTTATGTGCGGTCCAGGGGGGAGACAAAAACCGCGATCCCGGCGTGGATTTAAATGTAACAATAAAACTTGCATTTTGTGTAAAAACAGGCCACCTTTAAATGCAACTGACAAAGATGCTTTTAACCGGCTGCGCGGAGGTAACATGATGAATACTGGCGCCATCATTCAGGATCTGATCGACTGGATCGACAATCATCTTGATAGCCGTCTGGATATTGACACCGTTGCCCGACGATCCGGCTATTCGAAGTGGCACCTGCAGCGGATCTTCAAAGAACATACCGGGCAGCCCCTCGGAGAATATATTCGGGCGCAAAAGCTGCAAAAGTCGGTCGAACGCTTAGCCCACAGCAACGAGCCGATCCTCAACGTGGCGATCGCCCTCGGCTTTGACTCCCAGCAGTCCTTCAACCGCAGCTTCAAGCGCCAGTACGGCCAGGCGCCCGGCGTCTGGCGCCGGAGTATCAGCCGCTCTGCAGGGCAAGCATCTCGTCAGTGATCTTCATGACCGGGGAGGATCAGTCCTGACCCGGTCCATGATCGAATTTGCTGCCTTTGCCGATGGCATAGAACTGCCCGCCTGCGACATAGTGAACGGTCCGTAGCTCGTCCGGCGCATCATCAAAAATCCAGTGTCCGTTACGGAATACCCGGTCATCGCTCCAGGCGGCGACGATGTCGCCCAGAAACAGATTGTGTTGCTGCTGAATGTCCGGGTAGGGCATCATTTTGCACACCAGCCAGCCGGCGCAGCCTGCCACGAGGGGGATGTCGAACCCCGGCTGATAAATGAAGGGGATGGAGTCATTTTTATCCGGCGCGTCGGCATAGCTGCGCCCGCCAGCGTAGAGGACGGTTGCCATCTGGCTGACTACGGGGATCTGCACCACGAAATAGCCGCTCTTTTCCACCAGCTGACGTGTGAAGGCCTGGGGGCCGATATAGGCCACCACTTTTTGCTCGCCTGCCAGCCCAACCCAGGCGGCTGACATGACATTTTCGACGCCATCATATTTTGCGGAAATCATGGTGGTGGACCCGACCTGCAATAAACGATAGGCCTTACTTAATTCGACAGGCTGAACGGACATGGTTTTTCCTTTATGCGTGTTATTTAACGTTATGATTCTCTGGATATTTATTGAGGGCATGGCCATTTTGGGCCCCTCACGCGATACCCATAGCGCAACGATACGCCAGTCTATTAAGCGCAAAAAGGTGCGTAAATTGTTTTCATTATTCATAATTAACGAATAATCATGCCGTCTGTCGGTAAGTTGCTTGCTTCAGGAGAGAAAGAAGGTGGATCGTATCCAGGCTATGCAGATGTTTATGCGCGTCGCGGAGGCAGGGAGCTTCGTGCGTGCCGCGGAAACCCTTTCCCTGCCTGCCTCCACTGTCACCAGTACCATTAAAAACCTTGAGAAATACCTGAAGGTGCGGCTGCTGAACCGGACCACAAGGCGGGTGAGCCTTACCCCGGAAGGGATGCAGTATCTGGCGCAGTGCCGGGAAATTCTCGCCCTCATCGAACATAGTGAATCCACCCTGAGCGAGTCTGTCGCGCGGCCTCAGGGGCGCCTGCGGGTTGATATGCCCGCGGGCATCGCGCATTTCATCGTCATGCCGCATCTGCCGGACTTTTACCGGCGCTATCCCGATATCTACCTGATGATCGGCGTCAGCGATCGGCAGGTCGATCTGATTCAGGAAGGTGTCGACTGCGTGATACGCATGGGAGAGCTGAACAACTCCAGCCTGGTGGCCCGCCCTCTGGGCCGCTTTCGCTGGGTAACCTGCGCGTCGCCGGACTATCTCAGGGAATATGGCGTGCCGTCGTCACCGGAGGCGCTCTCTCAGCACCGGACTGTGCATTATTTCTCCGGTCAGGCGAGGCGGGCCGATGAGTTCCGCTTCGTTCGCCACGGGGAGACCTTTTCTGTACCCGTCAGTGGCAACGCCGCGGTGAATGAAACGGGACTCTATATAAAAATGTGCCTGGCGGGCTTCGGGCTGGCGCAGCTGGCGGAGAATATCGTTGCTGACCATCTGCAGGAGGGGAGGCTGGTGGAAGTGCTGACGGACTGGCAGCCGCCCCCGGTACCCGTCACATTGCTCTATCCGCACCAGCGCTTTCTCTCTCCCGCCGTGCGGGCGTTTGCTGAGTGGATGAGCGAGGTGGTCTGAGGGAGGTATTGCTTACGATATAGCACGTCGGGAGCCCCGCCAGGGAGGGGAGGGTTCCTGCAGAAATATCTGGTCTGCTGATGAATCGCTCGATATTCTGTAATGCTTTGTCTTTTTTGTGAACAGGAAAAAGTATGCTGAATACGCTACCCGATTTACACAGAAGTTTTGCAGAGCAACTGAAGCTTAAATTACAGTCTGATTCGCGGATCCACTCCCTTCTCGCTGGCGGCTCGTTTATCCATGGCGGGTTTGATCAATACTCCGATCTGGATTTTGTGGTGGTGGTCGACCCTCTCTATTATGACGAAATCATGGCTCAGCGTATGGCGTTCGCCGGAACGCTCGGCCATCTGCTGCATGCTTTCACCGGGGAACACGTCGGTGAGCCTCGCCTGCTGATCTGCCTGTTTGGCCCGCAACTTCTGCATGTCGATATGAAATTTATCACCCTGGACATGCTCACTCAGCGCGTTGAGGAGCCTGCCGTGCTATTTACCCGTGATAACGATGCTCTCGAGCGACAGCTGGCAAAATTTAGCGCGCACTGGCCGAACATGACGCCGGAGTGGTTTGAGTCCCGAGCCTGGATCTGGCTGCATTATGCCGTGGTTAAACTGGGCAGGGGCGAACTCTTCGAAGCGCTGGGGATGCTGTCTTTCTTCCGGGAACAAGTGCTGGGGCCGATGCTGTTCCGTCGCGCCAATCTACCGCAACGCGGCGTTCGCCGAATAGAAGCCCTCGGCATTGATCCCGATGGCCGGCTGACTTCCACCCTGGCAACGCACGATCGTCACTCCGTCGGGATTGCCATTCGAAGGGCTGCTGACGCTTATGTCACTCTGCGGGCTGATGCGCTGCCTGACAATATTGCAGACGATGCAGCGCGTCGGGCGGTCCTTGCCATGCTGGACGCGTATTCTGACAAGGGGTAAATCTATCTCTCCGGCCGCGGACGCGGCCGGAGGGTGAAAGGGTTGTGCGAGTGTCGTGGGAGGTCTAATTCTGAGAGGGGGGGTTGGCGGGTAATTGGTAGCGCGAAAACAACAGAGCTTTTCGTTGGGCCTATCAATGGGCCTAAGAGGTTCGGATTTAATGAGTTCTCTTCGGACTTCACGGGACAAATTGCAGGCACAAAAAAGCCCGCAGGGCTTGCGCCGTGCGGGCTTTCAGGACTTCATCGGATGACTCTGGTAATCACCGATGGAGAATTTGGGTGGGCTGGCGGAGTCTGAATAAAAAATGTAACTATTTAAATTTAAATGATTTTAGTGTATTCAACTTTCATTTGTGTACCTAAACGTGTACCAATTATGGAATGTCATAGCATTCTTACCTATCTAAAGTTGTCGATTGCTCTTCCTCCTGATGATTTTTCTGTATCTACAAAGGCTAGAGAAAAAGTTTTTTTGCATTTAACTGTTCACACTGTTCACATTCTTATTTTTCTTTTTAATATCATAATGATATGTGGTGATCGGTTGGTGAAGAGTGAACAGTCAACTCTTCACCTCAGCGCGTCTCTGGCCTGTTTCCGGCGACCATCATCGCAATACGATGGTGATGAGGGGGAAGTAAAAAGTTTTTTTGTGAAAACTGTTCACACTGTTCACTAAGAGTTTTTGTTATTTATTTTCATGGTGTTAGTGCGTGAATACTTAGTGAACAGTGAACACTTTACTGTTCACCTTCACAGACTATAGGTACAAGCGTTATAGTCTGCTGTGAGCGTGAACTGGACGAATAAGATTGTTCTTTGCGGCTGATTGTCATGAGATAAAATCTCTGTCTACTACCAGTTTAAGAATTATAATTAAATATTCATAATGTAATAAATATCAAGGCTGGATAATAAACGGTTGAAAATGAAGAAAAAGACTAAAAAATTCGTCCGCATTCGTTACCGAGAGCACACAGCTACCGAGAAAACTTACATTTATCTTTATAAGCAGTTTTGTCGGTCATGCGAGATTGCCATGGTAATCTCATTGAATCAGGGGGGAATTAAGACTGATGGGCGGGGTCTGCGTGCTGCCAATATTTTTACACGACAGGTGTTGACGGCACACAGTCTAAATAAGTTGCTGCCAGTGCTGCGCAATGGAGATGATCCTGATATGGCTGTGTGGGATTTAACCACTATAGCTCTTTTATCCAGAAGCATTATGGAAAATTTCCAAGCGCTTTTTTTTTACGGCACAGAAATAATTTCGGAAGAAGAAGCTGATTTACGGTTTCATATTCTCCAAAAAGACAGAAATTATAAATGGAGTTATATCAGAGTGAAAG